>Ga0302221_10001292_pt1 | contig 16346 bp, 3 predicted proteins | sample II_Palsa_E2_1_FD_193517 | JGI IMG/M metagenome (GOLD analysis project Ga0302221, IMG submission 193517) | Peat permafrost microbial communities from Stordalen Mire near Abisko, Sweden - II_Palsa_E2_1 | ecosystem: Environmental > Terrestrial > Soil > Palsa > Peat permafrost | place: Sweden... | reverse complement strand
AATCAATTAATAATAAATTAATAATAAATTAAACTTACACTTGATAATTAGCATATAACTTATTATATATGTCCGATATTATGCCCGAAGATAAACTAATAGTAGATAATCCTTCCTTTTTAATTCGAGGGTCTAAAATTAAAGCTAAATATAAAGCTTTATATTTATCTTCTAAAACCCCGGTTTTCGGATAATATTTTCGAAGTTTAGCAATGCCTTTATCTATGGCTTCAATAAAGGTTTTATCCTATTAAAAATATTAATATAATATTAATAAAATCTTTTTTTTTAAAAAAAAAGACTTACTTTATATTTTATTTTAAATTTTTCTAATTTTAAATATATTTTATATACCTCTAGTATAATATAATATATAGTCGGATATTTTTCTGCTTATAGCTTTGTTGTAGCTTTAATAAATATCGATATAATATTTAATATATGTTTTAAATATATTAATTTGTGGTCTTCTAATAATAAGCTTTTATTTTTAAAAGCTTTCGAAGTAGAGTTATTAATAACAGCTCTTATTGCTTGATATATATGTAAAAAGTTTTTTAGCATATAATAAGTTAATAACCATCGTGTTTTTTGATCTAAAAGTAATTAATATTATTTTCGAATAAACAAAACAAATAAATATTAACTAACTAAGCTAAAGAAATCGAGCATTTTCGATATTAAATGCTTTAATTTAAGCTTTTAATAGCTGTCGGTTTTCTTGATTATATTTAAGTCTTATTATAGTTTTTCGAACTTTTCTCTAAATTGATAAATCTAAAATAAATATTAAAAAATAAATAAATATTAAATTAATTAATAAAGCAACTTACTTGTAACTTGTTTAATACTTGCTTTACCTTCTTTAGGCTCTTTTTCCTCTTCATATACATCTTTAGTATAAGAGGTGTTATAGTCGTTTTTAATTAAAGCTTTTAAGATATCTTATATACCTAAGTTTAAAACATGAGCTATACAAGGAATATCACTAAAAAAGCCTATTCCTTAGATATTATAGTGCTTTATAAAGGCTTCTAATAAAGTGTCGTTTGAGGAAGCATTATCCCTTGTAATACTATTTTAAATTAATTTTTTAAAATAATTTTTAAAGATTAAAAATAACTAACCTTTGAATATTATATTTAATATTATATTCTTTTAAAGCTTTTAACAAAACTGAATTCATATAAACACTTGAGTGCTTATTAGATAAGTCTTTTATAGCTAATAAATAAGACTTTAAGTTAAACTCTTTATTTATAAAATGATTAAAAGTAAATTAGTTATTTTCTTTTAAAATAAACAAAATTAATTATCAAATAATAGACTTATATAGCAATTCCAAGAAACGCATCTTAATTAATAGCTGTCCAAGCATCTAAAGTTATAGAAAAGGCCCTATTAAACTGAATATTCTTAAATAATTTAGCTTTTATTAAATTTAAATTATTATAATAATTTGAATCCAATTTATTTGTAAGTACTTTAGAATATAAAGGTGAAACTTCTTTATAAATAGTTAGTCTAGTACAATTATAAACAACTTTAAATAATTTACCGATTTAAATATAATAATAACTTTTTAAAGCTTAAACTAGTTATTGCTTTAAATGATATATTATTTGATATAATAAAATCTAATAATAATCTTTTAAAGTGATTTATAGTAAAGTTTTCTTTAATATTGCTAGACTGATCTTTAAAAAGCTGAGTAATAGTAGACTGATTTGAAGGAGCCACTTGATTTAATAAAAAAAGTTAATAAATTTAATTTAATTAAAAAATAAATAATAAATAATAAGTACTTACTAAGACCTATGCCTTGTTTTAAGGCATTTATATCTAATGCTTTATGAGAATTCTTATAATGCTTAAGATAATTGCTTATAGACTTGTTGAATTTTTGATTTGTCCACTTTTTACTAAAATATTATTAGTTTATTAATTTGTAAAAAATTAAATAAATTACTTACTTGTACCCAAAGACTAAACATTTAACTGTAACTGTTCGATAATTCTTAGGGTCTTCAAGGTTATCTTTAGGAGGTTCTAAAGTCTTAGAGACCTATTTAAATCGAAAAAGAGGGGGTTGTTCTTTTAAAGGATCTAATTTAAAATCAAGCTTATTTTGCTTGATATTAAGGTTAATAGAGCTTTGTTGAGACATTTTAAATAAATATAATATAAATAAGTAAATTTATAGTTAAGTCTTTTTTAAAAGTAGATTTGACTTGTATAAAAAGTATAAGGCGAGTAAGTTATATAATAATTATATAATATATTAAATTGAATTAAGAGAAGACACTTTGAGGGAGTTTTAAGGGCTTTATATATACACTAAAGGAGTGGCAAATTACTCTTATGACTCACAAAGTATTTATAAGCTCTATAGCTATAATATAAGCATATGACTTATATTTTTGCCACTAGGAGTCATATTTGCCACTTATTAAAAATTCCTTTAATTAGAAATCATTTAATAATCTTAGAATATTAGAAATGATTTTTAATTGATTTTTATTTATTTTATTTATAATATTATTATTAATAAGTAGTAAAGAATCAAGGTGTTTTTTGATGTTCGCCCTCGCTTACAAAGCAGTTTGCCGCCCCGAGATTACCCCATTGGGTTAGCTTAAGTACACGTGACCACTACTTATACTACTCTAAGTTACTTAAGTAATTACTTATTAAGTATTGAGTAGAGTATGAGTACTATATAAAATCGTTGAGTAGAGTAGAGTATGTGGCGCTACTCTACTCTACTCTACTCATTTGACACACTGTTTACAGTTAAGTCGTCACCTTTGCCTTCCTTCCGACCGATCGATCGATTATCCTCGTCGCAATCCGTGTAATATTCTACGCCATAGCAATAGCATTTCCTTTATACATTCCAAGCTCGCGCGCGAGCAATCGATTTAGCATTTAATTCAGCATTCGATTTACGATTTGGCATTCGATTTTATAGCACCTCGCAGTCGCAGTTACCCCTATTCGACACTTCACTACGAACCTTCTCCCTCGACACGATTGCCTTACAACAGTATCCTTCCTTCCCTTTTCTCTCATATAATAAGAGCATTCTACGAAGACGAACACGAGTCGAATACCTCCTTTTTAACACGAGACGCGTGTAGACTAGCAAAAGATTAAACTTAGAAGCTTAAATACAGGAAACTTGAAACTTGCATTAGTAGCTTGCAGTATTAAACGAACTAGTATTAGGCGAAGCTATTTCCGAAGGATTAAGCTAAGAATACAAAGATCGAGGACACTAGATATTTGGTTTGGATCGGACGAGAAGTGTATCTTAAGCTATGATTGGACGAGAGCTTAGATCACGTGGGCAAGACTTGCTAGTCGGTTCGCAGACAATCAGCAAGCTCTTGTCTATGTAATATGGCATATATACGGAGTTGTTCTGTCTCGTGCTCGGGACAAGCACCTTCTCTAGGAGGGACGAGTGTAGTATGGTCACGTGGCATTGCACGTGATCTACGCGAGGGAGCATAAATATCGTGTTTCTTGCCACTTGTACACTTAGTCTAGTAGTCAAATGCCATCAGTCAATTGCACCACCATTTGCACTCCCTCCCTACTTGGGTTTTATCCCCATCACAATATCCTTCCTCCTTAATTAATTATCTACTTATTAACGCAATTAGCATTCCACGAATATATAACAGTGCTATATGTTACAAGTGGATCGACACTAATTAGTTTATACATATAGATTAGAAGGACGTTAATTTACATGTGCACTAGATGGTCTATAGTCTTATACAAAGTTTTTGTACCCGTGTCACAATTTAACAACAATGACACTAACATTCCAGTTCTATTCTACACTAAACAGTTTCCAGTCTTAAGTATTACTCGTGTTGCCTTGTCTACACATCAAGTATTATGCTATACTAGACAGTTTGCAGTCTTCGAAAACCTTGCAAATAACTTAAACAATTAAGCACTTATACATTAACTTACAACTCGGTTACCCTTTAAACTAAAGGACAATAGTTTTATAGATAACTTTATTACTAGGGACACATTTAAGTATAACTTTTATTACTTTTATAGAGTTATTATTAATACTAGAGCTTTAAAATACTCTATTGCTAGTTTCGGACAATTTTAAGCTTTATAATATATTAATAGCATCACTTTTAATAAAACTATTAAAATATAAGTAAAGGTATAGTTTAGTATTAGTTTTATACAATGTGTCAAAGAAATAATCAAAATAATCAACTAATTAGATTAGTAAATCAATGATTATTAATTTGATTAAAAGTCGTGTTATAGTTCTAGGCGTGTTAGGCCATGGTCACGTGTTCACGTGCACTAGCGCGTAGGCTAGCATAGGCGGTGTGGAGCGGCAAAACCTGAGTATTTGTATAAACAAGAACCTTTTATAAATAACTTCTTCTTTTCTTAGCTTTAAATAGTTGTAATTGGGACTATTTAACTAATGCGCTTTGTGCTATAAATCTAGCGCTTGTAATATAATTCAAAGCTTAATTTAATTCTAATTGTTACGGTTCTGGCATTCTATTCCATGTCACGTGGTCACGTGCACTAGCGCGGCTAGCATAGGCGGTGTGGAGCGGCAAAACTCGAGTATTTGTATAAACCGATCCTTTGTAAATAACCTCTTCTTTCCTTAGCTTTAAATAGTCGTAATTGAGACCATTTAACTAACGCTCGTTCTTAGGCTATAAATTTAGCGCTTGTAATATAATTCAAAGCTCAATCCAATTCCAATCTTGCAAAGGATTTAAAATTAAATTATATAAAAAAAGACGACGCGTCACCTTTATCTTGTAACAAACTTGTATAATATTAGCCGAACTTGAAACAAAGCTTTATTACATAAGCACAAAACAAAAGAAATAGCACAATCTCATTATAAATTAGAGGCTAGCCTTGCCGCTAGTCCTTATAAACCTATAAACCCTCGACTATCCCGTCCCTCCTTAATTCTTAAAGAACTCGAATTTAACCTTAAATACCTCCGATTTGCATTTTAATAAGACTTTAAACGACTTTATAAGTAAATTTTAGAGGCTCTTTATTAGCGGGATAATGCAAAGGTAAAGGCTAAAGAGCAACAAGTATACTTAGCTAAGCTATCCTTATAAAATAACTTACTTTAAACCGAACTCTTTAAAGTATATTGCTAAAATCGATAAACTACTTTAGCAATATCTAAATAAGCTTTTACGCGTTTTACAAAGCTCTTTAATCCCCTTATCTTTATAAATAGCGAAGATATAAGTTTCTTTAATTAGCTATCCTAAATTAAAAATAAGCTTTATAAGAATACCGATTATTACTTTACTAAATCGATAAAGCTTGCATATATTAAAGGCTTAATTAGAGGTAAAGCTACAAAGCATATATTATTGCATTTGAGGGATAATACTATTAATTTATATATAATTATTTAAGACTTGTTTAAGCACTTAACCTTTACTTATAAGAACCCGAATCGGTTATTTATAGCTAAAAACGAATTTAAAAAGCTTTTTATAAAATCGACTTAGTTATTTTACAAATTTTATATTAAATTCTTGCAATTAGCTTTTAAAGCTAAAGTCGCACTTGCAAAACTAAAGTATAAAATAAATAGCAAGCTATCCTTTAGTCTTTAAAAGGCAGTTATTTCGCATTTTAATACTAAATTAACCTTTTATAAATTTGCAAAGCAATATACAATTTACGACTAATCCTTAAAGGCAATTAAGGAACGCAAGTTATATATATATAAGCCTTATATAAATGCAAATAAGACAAATACCCCTATATTTGCAATTGCACTTGCTATTATAACCACGACTACTTTGCTAATTACCCCTTATACAAATACCTTTTAAAATACTCTCTTAAAGCTTATATACTAAAATCCTTTGCGCTAGTAGTTAAGTAATGCTAGCAAGTGTTTTATTTGCCGGGAATTGGGATATAAAATATATAAATGCCTTTATTGTGCGGATATTAAAGCTATTAAAAAGTTAAAGGAAATCTTAAAACTTAAAGCATTAGTGTCGGAAAACGATAACCTTTAAAGGAAGTCTTTACTTTAAAGTTATATAATATCGATTTATGCGAAGTAGACCTTAGTTAATTCCTTAAAAGTAATTCTTTTACTTTTTTATATATAATTAATAATAATAAACTAGGAATAAAGACATATATACTTATTAATATTAAAGCAAACGGATATGCCTTTATTAATACCGAATTTGCAGCTCTTATTACCCGATTCCTTAATACGAAAACACAACGACTCTTTATATTATATAATATACAAGGATTTAATAGCAAAATTGTATAACTAATTACCGATTATATAAAATTGACATTACTTATAAATAAAAGACAAATAAAGGTCCTTATACTAGTTATATAGCTAAAGGGATAAGACATAATCTTAAGCCGCAAATAGGCTATAAAAATAGGAGTCTTAATTAACTATAAGAACCGGCAGTTAATATAGCTAGAAAATTACTTTAAAGATAAGGGCTAGAATTGCATATTAGTAACTACTAAGAAAAACCTTTTACTACAACCGCCGAACCTTATATATTAAAAGGATGCTAATTGCTATACGAAGCTAATAGCAAAGGATAGCTAAAGACTTAAAGCTATACTTAAGCCCGAAGCGCGAATAACTTAGAAGACTAATTAAAAATAACGATATAAGGATATGCATAACAATTTATAAGGTCGAACTAATAAGCTCGAGCTGCGCAAGCAACTTGTAAAGCAACTTACAATCGAGAAGCTTAAACCCGAAAGAACTATCGACATTTGCGAAATTAGCTACTTAGCCTTTTATATAAACCTTAAATACTTTAAAAATACTTTATTTTTATTATCTTTATACGAATTAGACTATAAGCTCGCGGACCGAAAATAAGGACAAGAATCGAAAGTAAAGGAATTAGACTTTATAAATTAATAACCTTATAAAACCGAATTGCAATAGCTATAAAGGATATTATTAAAAGAGCTTAAAGAATTTGCGGATATATTTTTAAAGATAGTATCGAATAAACTACTACTATACTAGCTATACGACTATAAAATTTAGCTTAAAGATCCGGATATTAACAAAATAAGCTATTCCCTTTTACGCTAATAGTTTACGCAAAAACTCGAAGAAATAAAGCAATTTTTAGAGGAGAACTTATATTAAGGATTTATCGAAGCTAGCTAATTACCTTTTATATCCTTAGTGCTACTTATTAAGAAGGCTAACGGTTTTTTATAATTTTGCGTCGATTTCCGGAGGTTAAATAACCTTACTTATAAGGATCGATACTTGCTACCGCTTATCGATAAGACTATTGCACGATTAGCTAAAGCAAAGATTTATATAAAGTTAAATATTTAATAAGCATTTTACCGGATATAAATAAACCCTAATTTAAAAGAACTTATTACTTTTTATACTTATTATAAGTCTTATAAGTATAAGGTTTTATAAGAAGGCTTAATAAATAGACTTGTAACGTATTAATAGTATATAAACGATATTTTATTCGATTATTTAGACGACTTTTGTACCGCTTATTTAAATAATATTATCATTTATTCGAAGGATCCTTTAAAACACGAATATTATATATAAAAAGTACTCGAACGCCTTTACTAAGCAAGTCTCCAAGTTAATATTAAAAAATCGGAATTTAATATTACTTGCACAAAGTTTTTAGGCTTTATCATTTCTACAAATAATATTAAAGTAAACCCGGAAAAGGTTACTATAATAAAGAATTAAAAGGAACCGATTATAGTTAAAGGAATATAGTCCTTTTTAAGTTTTTGCAACTTTTATTAGCGGTTTATTACAAATTATAGACAAATTACTAAACTATTAAACAAACTTACTTATAAGGGGACTATATACTTATAAACAACGAGCTACTAGTCTATATTCGACTAATTAAAGCTAGCTATACTTATAATACCGATTTTGCAATATTATAAGCCCGATTTACCTACTATAGTAAAGACAAATGCCTCGAATAGAGTTATAGCGGGCGTATTATCTTAATAAGACTTTTAAAGTAAGTTATAGCACCTTATAGCTTATTTTTTAAAGACTATACAACTAGCTTAGCTTAATTACAACATCTACGACAAAGAAATGCTAGCTATTATCTTAGCATTCGAGTAATAGCGAGCTAAACTAAAAGGAATATAAATAAATAATCCCTTTTTAGTTTATTTTAATTATAAAGCACTCGAATACTTTATAACAACAAAGAAGTTATTAGCAAAATAAGCCTATTAAGTAAAATATCTCTCTCGGTTTTATTTTAAGCTTATATATTAAGCAAGGAAGTTAAATAAACAAGCAAATGCTTTAAGCAAGAAGTATAAGGATATAAAAGAGCAAAGCAAAGTTATAAAGGAATATAAGACCCAAGTTTTGCTCCCTTGCACAAAGATCGATTTTGCAGTTATAAAGGACTTATAATTAGCCCTTATAAAACTTGCACCGGAATAAGAACCCGTACTTATAAAACTTGTATAAGAACAAGAACTAAAACTTATAGCAAACTTCACCTTTTAGCTATATAATAGCATTTAACTACTTAATAAGATCTTAATCGCTAATCGAATATCCCCCGACTTAGTAAAGCTTTATATAAAAGCAGAATTTAAATAAGAAAAGACTTAGTAATTAAAGGATAGCTTATTATTGTAATATAAAAAGCTATATGTGCCAGATAATATACTTATAAATAAGATGCCTTTGCGTATTGCAATTATCTATAAAGCTTATAATTAACCTTTTTCTAGTTATCTTAGACGAATTAAACTATGTCATTTATTGCAATAACGATATTATTAGCCGGATTAAAAGAAGGATTTTAATTAATACCGGGCTAATTGTTATACTTGTCGGCGTTTATATATTTTTAGGGATAAGAAACTAAAAATTTTGCACTTATTACTTGTATTAGACTGTCCTTAGTAGTATATTATAGTCGACTTTAAGAAATGTTTTAAGAGTAAAGCTAGCTATAATATAATAGCTATATTTGTAAATAAGCTAAAGAAACGTCTAATTATAATACTTATACAAGACACGATTATAGCACAAGAACTAGCTCTAATATTCCTATTATATATAGTATAGCATATTAGCATTTTAAAGACGATTATATCCGATCGGGGCCCTTAATTTATATTAGACTTTTAAAACGAGTTTTGCAAATAAATTAAAGTAAAACTTAAGTTATTAACTGCAAATTACCCGCAAACAAATAAATAAACGGAAATCGTAAATTAATACTTCGATTAGCGATTGCGCCCTTATATTAATTATTATTAAAATAACTAAGACAAATAGGTATTTATTGTAAATTATTAACAAGCTACCCTTTAGCATGAAATTATAAGCTAATCCTCGTTTTTTACTAAGAAGGGCTATAAGCTGCATACGTTATTCGATTAGGATATGCTTATTAAACTAAAGTCGGGTATATTTAAGGAAAAACTAAATTATATAAAGGCTAAAGCCCTAGTAAAGCAATTGCACAAATCTTAAAGTATAGCTTAAGGGAATATAGCACAATTATAAGAACGATATGCAAAACAAGCAAATAAGTACTATTATATAATCGATTTTAGAGTAAGGGATAAAGTTTAAGTTATAATAAAGTATTAGAAAAACGATCGACTAAGCTATAAATTAGCATAGCAAATAGATAGCTTATACGAGATTTTAGAGCAAATCGGGCACTCTTTTAAGCTTAAGTTGCTAAAATCGATTAAGGTGCACCCGGTATTTTATACTAAAAAGCTATACAAGGACCCTAAAAACTTACTACTTAGCTAAATTAATCTAGAATACAATTTAATAAAAGTGCAAGAAGGCGAGGAGGAGTACAAGGTATAAGAGGTATTAGTAGTAAAGCTTCTTTGTAGTAAATTGCAATATCGGGTAAATTAGAAGGGCTAAGATCTTAATCTTGATTAGTATCTTGCTTTTTTATTAAGCAATAGCCTTATTACTTTACAAGAATTCTATCATGCGTACTTTAATTGACTAGGCCCCTTAAAGAACTTAGCATATTAGCTAGAATGCGTATAAAAGGATAAGTTTCTTAAAGCTAGGGTAAATAATAATTTAAAAGGGTTAAAGCTTGAAAGTTAAGGCTACTTTAAGAGAGGGAATTCCCCCTTTAAAGGCGGCTTAACAAACAAGGCATCCACGTTATGTGACTCGGCAAAAGGAAAGGAATTGTAGCTATTTCGAGGACGAATTAGGAGGAAACTACGAAATCGATTATACGATTACGGAATATAAGGCTCGAGGACGAGCTTTCTCGAAAGGGGGAGGTAATATTACAGTTTTGGCATTCCATTCCATGTCACGTGGTCACGTGCATTAGCGCGGCTAGCATAGGCGGTGTGGAGTGGCAGAACTCGAGTATTTGTACAAACCGATCCTTTGTAAATAACCTCTTCTTTCCTTAGCTTTGAATAGTCGTAATTGAGACCATTCAACCAACGCTCGTTCTTGGGCTATAAATCTGGCGCTCGTGACACTAATTCTGCAAAAGATTTAAAATTAAATTGTACAAAGAAAGACAATATATTGCTTTTGTCTTGCAATAAATCTAAATAAAATTAAACAAATTAAATTATACAAATTATATAAAAGCATAAACTTTAATAAGCTTTATTGCATAAGCACAAAACAAAAGAAATGGCATAATCTTATCACAAACTAGAGGCTAGTACTATAACTAGTTTTTATACACTTGAACCCACAAACACTTAACTATCTTGTCTTTCTTTAATTTTAGAAAAACTTGAATTTAACCTCAAATACTTTTAATTTGCATATTAATAAGATCCTAAACAACTTTGCAAGCAGATCTTAGAAGCTTTACATTAATAAGATAATGCAAAGGAACAAGTAATTACTTTAAAGGCTAAGGCTTTAAAACAATAAACCCAATTAGCTTAGCTTAATATTAAAAACAAAGCCCTTTAAACCAAACTTCTTAAGGCTTATTGTTAAGTTATAGCTACTCCCTTAGCATAATGCCTTTTATACTTTATTAAGCTCTTTAATCCCCTTATATTTATAAATAATAAAGGGATAAGTCTCTTTAATTGGATCTTTTAAATTAAAAACAAGCTTTGTAAAAATGCAAACTATTATCTTACTAAATTGATAAAGCTTATATTAGTAAAGGCTTAATTAAAGGTAAAGCTACAAAGTATATTTTTTTTATATTTAAGAGATAATATTATTAATTTATATATAATTGTTTAAGATTTATTTGACTATTTAACCTTTGCTTTTAAAAACTTGGATTAATTATTTATAGCTAAGAATAAATTCGAGAAGCTTTTTATAAAGTTAACTTAATTATTTTACAAGTTTTATATTAAGTTCTTGCAATTAGCTTTTAAAGCTAAAGTTGTGCTTGTAAAATTAAAATATAAGCTAAATAGCAAGCTGTCCTTTAATCTCTAAAAAGCAATTATTTTGCATTTTAATATTAAATTATCCTTTTACAAATTTGCAAAGCAATATATAATTTATAATTAATCCTTAAAAGCTATTAAAAAATGCTAGTTATATCTATAAAAGCCCTATAATGCAAATAAGACAAATATTTTTACTTTTGCAAATGCACTTGCAATTATAACTATAATTACCTTGCTAATTACCCCTTATACAAATACTTTTTAAAATATTCTTTTAAAGCTTATATACTAAAATCTTTTATACTAATAGTTAAGCAATACAAGCAAGTGTTTTATTTGCTAAAAATTAGGATATAAAATAAATAATTGCTTAAAGTATATAGGTATTAAAGCTGTTAAGCAATTAAAAGAGGTTTTAAAGTTGTTAAAAAATGATAACTCTTAAAGGAAGTCTTTACTTCAAAGTTATATAATATTAATTTGTGCAAAGTAGACTTTAATTAATTGCTTAAAGGGAATTCTTTTACCTTTTTATATATAATTAATAGCAATAAACTAAGAATTAAAACTTGTATATTTATTAATATTAACTTTGCAGCTTTTGCTACTTTATTCTTTAATATAAAAATATAATAGCTATATATATTATATAATATATAAAGATTTAATAGCAAAATTGCATAACTAATTATTAATTATATAAAGTTAATATTGCTTATTTATAAAAGACAAATAAAGGTTTTTATATTAATTATATAATTAAAGAAACAAGATATAATATTAAGCTGCAAATAGGCTACAAAAACAAGAGTCTTTATTAATTGCAAAAACTAGCAATTGATATAGTTAAAGGACTATCTTAAAAATAAGGGCTAAAATTGCATATTAGCAATTGCTAAAAAGAATCTTTTGCTATAACCCCTTAATCTTATATATTAAAAGGATACTAATTGCTGTATAAAGCTTATAGCAAAGGATAGCTAAAGACTTAAACTATATTTAAGCTTAAATCTTAAATAACTCAAAAAACTAATTAAAAACAATAATATAAGGATATATATAATAATTTACAAGGCTAAATTAATAAGCTTAAACTTTATAAGCAACTTACAAAGAAACTTATAATTAAAAGAATCAAAAAAATAATTAATATTTGCAAAATTAGCTATTTAGCATTTTATACAAATCTCAAATACTTTAAAAATACTTTATTCTTATTATCTTTATACAAATTAGACTATAAGCTTTAAGATTAAAAACAAGGGCAAAAATCGAAAGTAAAGCTAAATTTTATAAATTAATAACCTTATAAAACCGAATTATAATAGCTATAGCAAATATTATTAAAAGAATTTAAAGAATTTGCAAATATAATCTCAAAGATAATATCAAATAAACTACTATTGTGCTAGCTATATAATTATAAGATTTAGCTTAATAATTTAGAAGATATAAACAAAATAAGATATTTTCCTTTATATTAATAGTTTATGCAAAAACTCGAAGAAATAAAGCAGTTTTTAGAGGAGAACTTATATTAAAGGTTTATTAAAGCTAGCTAATTACCTTTTGCATTTTTAATCTTATTTGTTAAAAAGGCTAATAAATTATTGCAGTTTTGTATCAATTTTCAAAGACTAAATAACTTGTAAAGATTAATACCCCTTGCCTTTAATTAATAAACCTTTAGCCTAATTAGCTAAAGCTAAAGTTTATATAAAGTTGAAGATTTAATAAGCATTTTATTAGATTTAAATAAACTCTAATTTAAAAGAACTTATTACTTTTTATACTTATTATAAGTCTTATAAATGCAAAGTTTTATAAAAAGGTTTAACTAATAGACTTGCTATATATTAATAATATATAAATAATATTCTTTTTGATTATTTAGACAATTTTTATATTATTTATTTAAAAGGCCCTTTAAAGCACAAATGCTATATATAAAAAGTACTTAAATAGCTTTGCAAAGCAAGCTTCTAAGTTAATATTAAAAAGTTTAAATTTTATATTACTTGTATAAAGTTTTTAAGCTTTATCATTTTTACAAATAATATCAAAATAGACCCAAAAAAGGTTATTGTTATAAATAATTAAAAGAAACTAATTGTAGTTAAAGGCATATAATCCTTTTTAGGTTTTTTCAACTTTTACTAGCAGTTTATTATAGATTATAGACAAATTGCTAAACTATTAAATAAATTTACTTGTAAAGGAATTGTATATTTATAATTTATAAGCTACTAGTTTGCATTTGACCAATTAAAGCAAGCTATGCTTATAGCACTAATTTTATAATATTATTAAGCTAATTTACTTATTATAATAAAAACAAATACTTTAAATAAAGTTGTAATAAGTATATTATTTTAACAAGACTTGCAAAATAAGCTATAGCACTTTATAGCCTACTTCTCTAAAACTATGCAATAAGCTTAGCTTAATTATAATATTTATAATAAAGAAATGCTAGCTATTATCCTTGCATTTAAGCAATAGCAAGCAAAACTAAAAGGGAATATAAATAAATAATTCCTTTTTAGTTTATTTAAATTATAAAGCACTTAAATAGTTTATAACTATAAAAAAGCTATTTGCATAGCAAGCAAGATAAGCAAAATACTTATCTTAGTTCTATTTTAAGCTTATATATTAGGCAAAGAGGGCAAATAAATAAGCAAATGCTTTAAATAAGAAATATAAAGATATAAAAGAGCAAAGCAGACCTATAAAATAATATAAGACTTAAATTTTGCTCCTTTATACAAAAATTGGTTTAGCAATTATACAAGACTTGCAATTAGCACTTATAAAGCTTGCACTAAAACCAAAACCTATAATAGACTTTACTTCTTAGCTATATAATAGTATTTAGCTTTTAAACAAAATCCTAATTGCTAACCAAAAATCCCTTAACTTGGCAAAGCTTTGTATAAAAGCAGAATTTAAACAAGAAAAGATATAGCAACTAAAAGATAGTTTATTGTTATAATACAAGAAGTTATATATCTTTAATAATATACTTTTACAAATTGCAATTATTTGTAAAGTATATAATTAACTTCTTTTTGGCTATTTAAGACAAATAAAACTATATTATTTATTATAATAACAATATTATTAGCTAGATTAAAAGAAGGATATTAACTAATATTAAGCTAATTATTATACTTGTTAGTATTTGCATATTTTTAAAGATAAGAAATTAAAGTTTTTGCACTTGTTACTTGTATTAAATTAGCTTTAGTAGCATATTATAATTAACTTCAAGAAATGCTTTAAAAGTAAAGCTAGCTATAATATAACAGCTATATTTGTAAATTAATTAAAGAAATAACTAATTATAATACTTGTACAAGACACAATTATAGCTTGCAAACTAGCTTTATTATTCCTATTATATATAATATAATATATTAGCATTTTAGAAATAATAGTATTAAATTAAAGCCCTTAATTTATATTAAACTTTTAAAATAAGTTTTGCAAGCATATTAGTATAAAGCTTAAGTTATTAACTATAAACTACTTGCAAATTGATAATTAAATTGAAATTGTAAACTAGTATTTTAATTAATAGTTGCGCTTTTATATTAACTATTATTAAAATAATTAAAATAATTAGATATTAATTATAAACTACTAGCAAGCTGCCTTTTAGCATAAAACTATTAAGCAATCTTTGTTCTTTATTGAAAAGGGCTATAAATTATATATTTTATTTAACTAAAATATACTTATTAAAGCTTATATATTAAAGAAAAAGCTAAATTGTATAAAGGCTAAAGACTTAATAAAACAATTGCATAAATCCTAGAGCATTGCTTAAAGAAATATAGCTTAATTACAAGAATAATATGCAAAACAAGCAAATAAGCACTATTGCGCAATTAATTTTGGAGTTAATAATAAAGTTTAAGTAATTATAAAGCACTAAAACAATAATTGATTAAGCTATAAATTAGTATAGCAAATAGATAGCTTATATGAGATTTTAGAACAAATTAAGCACTCTTTTAAGCTCAAGTTGCTAGAATTAATTAAAGTACACTTGGTATTTTATACTAAAAAGTTATAGAAAAATCTTAGAAACTTATTACTTAGCTAAACTAATCTAGAACCCTTGCTATTAGAGGTTAAAGATAGTAAAACAGAATATAAAATATAAGAGGTTTTGGCAATAAAGCTTATATATAGCAAGTTAAAGTATAAAATAAAATAGAAGAGCTAAAATCTTAATTTTAATTAATATCTAGCCTCTTTACTTAATAATAGTTCTATTGTTTTGCAGGGATTTTATTATATATACTTTAATTGACTAGGCCTACCAAAAAACTTATTATATTAGCTAGAATGCGCGCAACAAGATAAGTTTCTAGAGGCTAGAGAGGATAATAATTTAAAAGGGATATTAAAGCCTAAATATTAAGGCTGCGTTAAAAGAGGGAATTCCCCCTTTAAGGGCAGCTTAATAAATGAGGTAGCCTTTGTCATATAACTTAACAAAAACTGTAGCTGTTTTTAAAGCAAATTAGGGGGAAACTACAAAATCGATTGTATAATTATAAAATACCAGTGTATCAAAGGAATACTCAAACCATTCAATTACTCAAAGTAGTTACTCAATGAGTATTGAGTAGAGTAGGGTAATTACTTAGAGTTATTTAAGTAACTTAATCACATAAGCTTAAAAGGGATATTTTTATTAATTATTAAAGAAGATAAAGGAAAGAAATAGCTTTGGGCTATAATATAAAGTTATTATTAGAATAGTTTTAAGTTTTAATAAAATTAGACTTAATATAAACTCTTTTAACTTATTTGAATTTCGAGTTAAAGTTATATATTATAATATCACATGATAATTATAAAGTCCCGAG
>Ga0302221_10001291_pt1 | contig 16349 bp, 27 predicted proteins | sample II_Palsa_E2_1_FD_193517 | JGI IMG/M metagenome (GOLD analysis project Ga0302221, IMG submission 193517) | Peat permafrost microbial communities from Stordalen Mire near Abisko, Sweden - II_Palsa_E2_1 | ecosystem: Environmental > Terrestrial > Soil > Palsa > Peat permafrost | place: Sweden... | reverse complement strand
AGCTCGTGGATTTAACATCATATCTAAATAGGGTTGGTCGCGTGCGCGATCAAACGTAAGCTCCATACCGTTGAATTCGACCATGGTATGAAATTGGGTATCTATAGTAAGGGGACGTATGACCTGAACACGAGCTTCTGAAATCGCTGTCGCGCCACGGCCACCCAAATATCTCTCTTCGAGACGATAGTTAATGGTCTGACCAGTCGCATATTTCAGGTTTTTGAAATCGCCTTCGAGGTTTCGATTCGAAACTTTTGCAAAATTAAGGTAGTTAACAAAGCGTATGAAGACTTCGTCTAAAACGTATTGAGTTCATTGTTGTGTTCAGCTAGAATCGCTATTTCTAACCCGCCTTGTGGCAGCTATTAGTCGCCTAATAGATCAGACTATATCTTCACCCTCTTGTAAGGGGCTGGGCGCTTCCGCTCGCTTGAGCGTACTCCCTGTCGGGATAGTCGTTGCACCTTGTCGGTTAGGACCTTGGCTCAGGATTGTCTACGTGAGATATTCCCTGAATTCACCCAGTAACCACTATAAATTGCTCTATAGGGAGGCCGCAATAACCTCAAATGTATTGATGCTCATAAAAAATCTCCAAGAACAAGGATTATTAAATATCGCTAATGCGAAGTTATTTTTTCTTTGTCCGGTGGAAGACTAATTACTCACCATATTGAAATCTCACGGATGATTTCTGCAGCTACACGTGGATATATACATATTAAATACATTTAATTGAACAATCAAGGGTTAAATAATGAAAAATGAAATTTGTAGAGCTCCGAATTGCGAAAGAATTAAAGACAAAAAACAGGCTTCTCTGTTGTGCGTTATGCATAGAGTTCGGTGGGGAAGACACAAATCGTTTGATTTGCCCGCAAAGAACAACTTTCCTGAAGGAATTGTTTATGAATGTAAAATTCATGGAATGTTACGGATTAATGAAGCCTACAAGAATCCAAAAGATAATTATTTTAGTTGCATTAAATGTCGTCGCTCATCTGATAAAGAGTTTTATAAAAACAATCCTCTGGCACAAGACAGGTATAAAAAGTTTTATTATGTTAGCGGTAAAGGAAGCTTTACAAAAAGAATTAAAGTAAGCAAAAAAGAGTATCTTGAGCTCCTAAACGAACAAAAAGAATTATGCAAAATTTGCGGACTCCCTGAAACATCCAAATCAACAAGGCCAGATTCCCAAAAGATTAACAAAAGATTAGCAATTGATCACTGCCATAAAACCAATAAAATACGTGGGCTCTTATGTCATAAATGTAATGGTATGATTGCATTTGCCAAAGACTCCATTGATATCCTCCAATCTGCCATCAACTACTTAAAATCTGATTGTTCATTAAAATAGATAATGTTCGGATCAGGAATAAAAGCCTTTTTAAATTATTATTTATTTCCTGAAAGGAGAAAAACCACGAATATGGTCACGATCATAGATCCACCCAAAGTATCGGACTATAATCTTGGGTTTTATAATCCGAGAAAAATTGATACAATATACTAACCTAGCTCGACGGAGCGAAAAGCGGAGTCATTACCCGCCTGGTTAACCATCTTCCAATGCCAACACACTAATGAGGTGAATCATGAAGTCAGAACAAAACAAATCAATCGGAAATGCTAGCGAAGTAAGAATTTCTATTTTAGAAAACAATATGGTTCATATTGGAGATACATTGCTGCGTATCGAGAAACGGCTGGACAAAATGGATGGCCGGTTCGATAGAGTTGATTCAAAGTTTGACAGAATAGACGAGAAATTTGAACGATTAGAAAACAAAATAGATACTGTGAACCAACGGATCGACGGAACGATTAAATGGATTATAGGTATCTCTGTACCAATATTATTGTCACTGTTTGGAACTATTTTGACGGTCTTTAGGAATTAATTTTTGACAGGGGATTGCGCGCGCTCAATATCATCTATAAACCTATCTATGGCTAATAATGTCATCTCTTCCATTCTCCGCATTAAATCTACAATTTCTTTCTTTACCGATTTGGGATCCCTACAGTTAGATATCGACCTAATATACAAGTTAGTTATCACGGTGTAATGCCCGTGGATTAAAGCTGTTAAGATGAAATTTCCTCCTGTTTTCCTTCCCTGAATAAGTTGCACCCATAATTTTTTGGTGTTTTCCATTAATTTTGAATCAATATATAGAAGTACCTCTATTTCTTCTTTTTTCATTTAAAATCCCTTATTGTGAGTTTTTATCAAACTAACTAGATCATCAATAAAATCATTGTTTGTTTTATGTACTTGTTGAATTAATGTAAATATTCTTTCGGAAGAATAACTAGCCACATCCATTTCACGGAACAGGAAGTCCCATAATCCTAGCAAATTTGCATAAGCCGCTAAAATAACACTCATAACAATTTCTGTTGGTTCAATTTTTCTTAATCTCAAATCTCGCATATGGGAAGTTGATGCGGTACCTAACACAAGTTTAAATTCATCGGTTAACTCTCTCATTCTTCCTGCCAACTTTCTATCATCTTCAATCATTTGAGCACATCCAAATGCACTTTCGCATGTTTAATGTAAGATAAGGCGGCATCCACTGTAGAAAAAATCTCGTCATCATAGAATTTTCTGTTATTAGATAGGTCAAAGAGATCGCAAAGATACAAAACATCATGCGTTTGAGAGCCTGTAATGATCCCAAATCCTAAAATCCTAGTCTCTCGAACGAACAGTTTATTTTTCATGAGGTCGGGGTAGTAAACAGTTTGACCGATTCTGAACTTGACATCTAAATGACCTACAGGGCTGTTCAAATTATTGTTGATTGTTTTAATGGCTTTTTCAATCTCTTCCAGGAGGGATACGGGTTCTTTCTCTTGCTTAGCCAAAGCATGTATTTGCTCAGATGTGTAGAATTGAGTGTGCTTTATGACTTCTTTTACTGTAAATCCAGAACGACGGATGAGTTTGTAGACTTTGCTCTGCTTAAAAGTTTTCATATGCGGATCAACTTAATTGTTTTAATGAACTAAATTGACATATTTTAACTATTAAAAAGCATAAGTCTACATTTTTATGAGAATTTCCGACAAAATATTACAAACGGCACGCTTTATGACTTAAATCCTGATTGATCAAAGCCATTACTGTTCCATTTGTCCTCCTCATACTTATTTTGGAAAGGAACGCGGTCTGTTGGGACTTCCGACTCTTCAAAGACACGATCCTTAGCTATTTCTTTCTCTAAACCTGTTTCTGATTTCATTACATTACTCCAAAAATATTCTTTTCTTTTGGCGCCACTGGCATGAAATTTAATTCTCGCCTGCAATCAGCTCCTCTCTCTGCAACCTTGATGATGCGCTCGTTCTGCTTGTCGCGCTCTTCTTTTGGGTGCCCGTTATCTCCTGGAATTGGCATTTTATTTCTCCTCTCATAGTTGGCTAAATTCTTCTACACCTATTGCCTTTTCTACTTTTTCGTACAAATTATCGATAAACTTTTTCAGGTCTTTTAAATGGGATATCCTTAATGTTCCTGTATTAACATATTTGCTTAACGTATCTTCTCTTTGCATCTCAATGGCTATTGAATTTTCTATATCTCCTACATCTTCTATTCTGATACATACATAAGAGTTAGAATCCTTCATCCCGCTCCATATGGGGACTAAGGCCACAATGAAATCTTTGGTTTGTTCATTTTCAAGTGTGGTTTCATTTCTCATCTTCGTCTAAGCCTTCTATTGGCGTCTTTAATAATTAGAGAGTCAATAGACCTCTTCACCTCACTTTTCTCTGCAGCATCCCCCACAGATTTAGTGATCGGTTTAGTAGCTGCACTAACGCCTCTAGCCTTCTTCATGCGTTCTTCAAGTTTACCAATTTCCGCCCCTTGCTGGTAGGGGTCTTGTATCTGGGCAATCCTATCTAATTCCTTGGGATGCTGTTTGGCAGCCGCATAGATGAACGCCGCCGGATCGTTCATCCCGCGTGTCGCTAGCATCATGCTATCCGTGATCGGCTTGTCGGCTACCACATCCCGAAAATCTTTGTAGCGCTCCATGCCAGATGTAAATTTCGTTTCAAACTCTGATTGTATCTTGTGTTCTCTTTGCTGCATCGCCAAAGTCTGTTGCTTGTGTTCTCTTTTTTGTATCGTGTTCTCGACAAATTTTTCTAATTGTACTTCCCATTCGTCAGAGCTATTTGGGTCAGCTACAAAATCTTTTGCGGCTTCTGCTCTTTGTTCTTGCTGAACCTGCGGCGCTTTCATTCTAGCCACGCGGTCTCTAATCATCCTCTGAACTTCTTCCTCTGTATATGTTTTAGCTGGTGGTAATTCATTACCATATTCATCAACTGAAGTTGACGCTTCAGACTTTGGATCCTTTTCACTTTTAGAATTTTCAGCTTGAGTTTCAGTCGAGCTTGGGTCTTGTGGTAGTTCACTTGCTTTCTTTTCTTCATATTCCGATTTCCTCTCGGCAGCTAAAGGAATTTCTTCTGGTTCTGACTCAGGATATTTTTCTTTTGCTGGAATTCCTGCTAGATCGTCTAGTTTTTCCTCTATGACATTGTGCAGCAATGTATCCACGTTTTTAATCGACATCTCTACTATCCTTATTAGATGGTTGTTGTTGCGGTTTTAAATGGTCTGGCTGATGCGTTAATATTTTTAATATATTGTTTGAATGCCCCATGTGGGTATCGGCTTGAATTCTCGCCATCTCGGATGTATAGCGCAATTCTTGGTCTTTTAATTTAGATTGCGCTTCATTCTTCTGGAGCTCAATCTTTTGAAGTTCTGTGGAGAAATCCACCCCTGCTTGATGAGACTTCATCATTATTTCTTGTTCTTTTAATTGCAATTCGTGCATCTTAAGTTGTGAGTCTTGCTGCGCTTGCTGCATCTTGAATTGCAACTCCATCATCTTGGGATCGGGAGGGGTTGGTTTAGGGGGTAAAGGTTGGCCAGTCTTTCCAGCTTGTACAATCTCTGGAGGAACAATTGTTCGCAATCTATTTTTCAGCTCTACATTATTAGCTAGTGGCAAATTCTCAACGTACATATCCGCAATAAGATTAAAAAGCTGAGGGTTTGCTTTAAGGACAGACTGCATAGACTCTAAAGCTTCTTGCTTCTGCCCCTCGTAAGATGGACCCGGTACCAGTCTTATCTTGTACTCACCTTTAGTCATATCATTTTGACGTTCATCACTGTATTCATCGACTGGTTTATTGATAGTGACTTGTCGCATACCAGAATCTTTAAAGTTGAGATTAAGGGTGCGCTCTGTATCGTATATTTTTGGGATCATCTCATTGATGATTTCACCGCCTACTGCAATAGCCCGATTGAGCGCATCGAAAGGTACAAAAGTATTATAAGAACCGCGACGGGTACGAGCGTCAATAGCCGTTCCAGAAGTTTCATTGCCTTGTTCTCCAAGTTGCGTATTGTACATCCCTGTTGAGGATTGTATGTCCATTAAGGCGCGATCATATTGCGTGATTAAAGACTGTGATAATTCAGGGGGACGAAGTTGTTGGGGAACAAAACCACTTGGAGACTCGTCGAATATTAATCCTCCTTGCACAGTATTGGGGTCTCGCCAGATTGTTTGAGTGTCTGCGCCTTTGACGTTTGATTTACTTACTAAGAACTGGTCGTATCTGGAAATTTTGAGGAGGTATCCGCTTTGTGTGCCAAGATAGTTGAGATACTTTTGTGCATCTTTTGCATCTTTGACAAACGGTCTGCAATTTTGTCGTCCTTTTTTATCCCAATAAGAATTCTGATCAACAAACACGATGGGCAGTTGTTCACTGGGGAAATCTCCTCCCTCTAATTCATAATCGCCTGCATATTTTAAGTGGATGACTTTGAAATTGTGGGTATCTCTACAGTCTATGACGCTTACTGGCGCTCCGTCATATAACAATACTGCTTGCCCATCTACTTCTATAGTATCTAGGAGCTTGAGTTCTTCTGAGGAAACAGATTCATTATTAGACAATAGATAAAGCTTTGAGCGCTGATACTTTCTTTCGAACCAGTCTATTATGGTGATTGTATCGTCGTCAGCGACAGCTATAAAAGTATTTTCTTCGTCATTGGTGGTTGGGATCATTCGCTCCAGTTTCTTGCCATATAGCGCTTTAAATCGCTTCCGCGTCATCCTTGTTCTAAAGCCTGCGTACATTCCATCAGTCTTTGCAGGCGATTCTGCTCCTAAGTCCCAAAAGCATCTGGTTGGGTCTTTGAAAGACACGAATTTAGGCACTTGTTGAAAAGTCTGCTCATTTTCATATTCAGGGATGATCCCGTAGGCGCTAAATCCACCCACTCCGGCTTGTTGAAAGCATATTTGATATACAACTTTAGCGTCCGAACTCAGGGATATATCTTTAACCAAAGCTTCGCGGGTCTCAGCCGCTTGCTCATCTACTTGCTTCCCAGGTTGGACTTGCAGATTGGGTGTGTTTTGGCGTTGTTCGCCCCCCAGATGATTCATGAGGGGGGCAAGTTTATTAAAAGTCAGAGGGATTTTTCGGTAGTTTTCGAAGACACGAGATTCATCTTCTGTCCATTGTTCTCCCAAAACGAAGGATGTAAATAGATGGTATTGGTCACGATTATATTTCCAGTTATCATCCCACAGCTTTATTGAATTGCGTATCTTTTGTGCTTTTCTAGGATTATGTTTAGCCATGCGTGTCCGTCCGCCAGTCTTATTTTTATAAGACATAATACCATATAGTCTGTCAAGTAAACATTTTTCGATGATGTTCCGGCATTAAAGTTGGGCGCATATTGGCGCTAATTTCGTAGAAACCTCCGCTAAAAGTATGGATTAGCGCATCTGCACAATCTGGAGATGGCATATGTCTCTTCTTCAAATCTGCCTTACTTTCGATTAATAACTGTCCGTTACTCTTGTGCTTAAATCCTACACTACATAAGTCGCTTTGAAGCTCGTCAGAATCGGGCAGCTCAACCGGCATATCTTGCATAAGCCAGTCTGCGCATTCGCTCCACAATTCTGCGCGACGATTAGCAAAACGCTCTTTGTTATGCGCTTGGAGTGAGACATTGATTCCTTCCGTGCATGCGTATCCTTGTTCTAAGAGCCTATCAACAATTCCTTTGCCCAAGCCAATGCAGTCTATATATACCTTTACAGGGTTTTCGCGCCGGATGATATCCACTAAGATTCCTGCTATCTCCATCACATTGTGATTTCGATAAGTTTTGAGATCGTACACTCTGCGTCCACGTCTCTTGATGATAGCAGTCCTGTCACTACCGTCTTTATCATCAGCCGGATCGACTCCGACGATTAGTCCTACATCTGTCTCAACGTCGGTGTGACGTGCTTTTGTGACCCATCTGGGCTTGATAAATGTGTTTGCGATCGGATTTCTAAAGGCCTCTGCGGCCGTAAAAGGGTATTCTTGGCAAAACATTTCTAGGGCGCGTTCTTCGTCTCGGTTCATGGATTGCAGTTTGATGCGACGCCACGCTAAGTGCTCTAAAGTGAGGCCATCCTTCCCAAAAGCATCAAAGAGTTCTTGTTCTTGGTCGTTTGGTTTAAAGCCCCTTAGAGGGAGTTTGTATTCGTCCTGCCAGTACCAAGGAATAAAGATAGCTTGATAGTCTGACTTGCCTTCCATTGCTGAGAGCCAGCGTTGGTGAAAGTCGTTACCTTGGCCATTGGCTGTAGACTCTAAGACGATCTCAGTGCCAGCGGCATCGCTGACCGCTTCCATCACGCCAGTGGCCAATTCTTCGGTGTTCTCCCAAAAAGCTACTTCTGAATTAGATACCATCCCCACACTAGTTTGATAATTATGATCTGGATGATCTATTTCTATATCCCATACATCTTCTATATATCTTATTTTTATGTTTTTAACCCTGCAATAAACAATATCATCTTTAATGATGCTTTTTTCTTGTCTTAATTTTGAAGGTTGGCGTTCAAACCTTCTTAAGGTATTTCCGGTAATCCTCAATAAATAAATATCTTTGCTGGGCACATCATACCTTTTGCGACTAAACTGATTAATTGAACACGCTCCATATAACATCCAGCATATTCTTTGCATTTGCCTGGTTATTTTTTCATGTATAGATGGCGCGGTTATCTTGTCTAATTGCGTCTTACTACCGTCACCATCTAAATAGCCTTTAAACATACCAGAGAGAAATTCTTTATCAGAATTCAAAATCACCCAGGAAATATGTTTATCTCTAACTCTACCTACCAATGACTCAATAGCGCTTGCTAAAAATTTACCACTCACTACTGTTCTTTTGCGATTAGTGCCTAGATCCACCTTATGGGTAATACTTTTTTCTAATCCCTGCGTACCTCTCAGTGCATTTTCAATATAACCTTCATCTTTATGATAGGTGAATGTAATTCGGCTAAGATTCTTATCAATGTGACCTTCGGCTAAGTAATACCCTATAAAATATCCAAAATCGTAATTTAATTTAAAAGTATGTTTTTCAATGTGAGATGTGCCCCCTCCTTGAGGTCTAGGGATATTTTTTAAATTAAAAGTAAAATCGCTTATTTGACCAGGATTCATTTTAGGCATCGCAACAAAATCATATTTAGTTAACTCACTAACAGTTTTGTATCCATCCTGCGTTAAAACCTTATGGTCATAAGTTAGATAAATTGGCTCTCCACTATTCCAACACGACAATTCAAACGTTAATTTTTTACCCGTATATATTTTATTTTTTACGGGAGCTTTGCTTCCAGACGATGTTACAACTTGGTCACCGATACTTATATCGCGCATAGATTTAGAGGATCCATCAGCAAGCACGATCAGGCTATCGCCACTCAAACAACCATGAAAAAGATGGATGGTTTGACTGCGCCCTGTACGCTTACTACCTGCAGTACCGACCGCATAGCTGGAGGAAAATTGTGCAAATTCCATTTCAGACATGTTAAGCTTGCTTGCTGTGGGACACAGGCCAGCTGGAAGATTGTCATAAAATCGCCGTGTTATCTTAAATAAGTTGTCGCTAGCATCACCCTCATGCGCCATGACGTAAGCTTTTTTTCCACTGCTGGTAATGAGATTGTGAAAGTTTCGACCTTGGACGTCTGTACTGATGCCTTGTTGTCGTCCTTTTAAGACCAGAGCGCGGACTTTTCCGGTGGCTTTAAGCTGTGCGTCTAGCCTTGAGTTAAAGTAGAGTTGCGCCCGATTGAGCACAAAAGGTACTAGACCGTCGCCGGTTGCTGTCTTGACGGCGATTTTTAAAAAGGCGGGAGCAAAGCGCGTAAAGTCAGATATGAGAGCGGCGATATCATCCATGTATCATCCTTCTTTTAAAGCTTTGATATGGCTTTTTGTAGCTCGTCCAAAGTCACTACTATCCTCGCAGAAGACGACCCGGAATATGAGGAGCAGGAGGGCGAATTTATTTCTATTATTTCTATCGCTACCACGTCCGCTTTACCTATCCTCTTAAAAGATACAGTGGTCTCTGCTTCTTCTGCCTCTAGCATGATCTCGGTTATCACAGCACTTTGTTCCTTATTTGCTCAAGAAGCGAGAGAGCCTTGTCGTCCTTTTCTTCGTCGCGATCCTTGGCGTTGCTCCACCGACCGCGTGTTCGTAGCCAGAATTCGCGCGCCTTCTCGTTGCCTGCGAGAGCGTCTTGGTAGAGGTTCTTACCGAGTTTTCCGACCATACCGTCCAGATTGTAGTCTAGGTCTTCGCGATAGTGTTTGCGCAAAGTTTTTACATCTATTTGCAGATGGATTGCTATCCTTTCCTGTGGCACCCCAGATGCATAAAAGTCACGCACCAAAGCGCGCTGGATGTCGGTCGGATAATGAGCATATTCAATTTCTTTTGCCATGTCTCTCTCTTGTACACGATAGTCGGAATCAACTGGCCACAATGTGTACATTACAGCATACATCTGCAACAATTACAACATCTTTTTGCATCGCTTTCTCTTAGTCCTTTATTTGACCACATGACAAGTCCAATTCCGAAGCAAAAAACTAAAAGCCAAAACATAAAATTCTCCTCTCCAACAAAAATTTATCTTACCATTATATACTCTTTTTGCAAATTGTTTTTTGCAAATCTTTTTTGAAATTATTTCACATCTCCTATTGACACTTTGCATATGCATCTGTAATATGCTTTTACCAACTCAAAACAAACCTGGAGACACACGATGAAAGACTTAGACGCAGTAATAGTACTTGTAACGACAGTATCGATAGCCGCATCAGCACTACTCGCAGCTTGTTCTTTTATCATCATCAACGCTTTTTAAAAAACAGGGGCGCAAGCCCCCATCGGAGATACAAAATGAAAGTAAAAATCTTAGAAAACCACAATAATTTTCGTGAAGAAGATATATTCGGGCTAACCATAGAACACATCGATTTGCAAACCTGCGTGATGGATGTGGTATTAAGAACTGATAAAAATAAATACGAATTTTGTGATAATTGGAATGAAAAAGTGAAGTTTCATTGTTTACATTTATCTTTTAAATTAATAGAAAAAATTAAACAAGAAGTGATTGAAAAATTAAAAGACCGTGGATTTATAATAACCGAAAAGGAATAAAAATGAACAAAGTATATTTAATTAATATCAAAACTGGAACAGTAGATACATATGAAAACTGGCTGTTAGATTACGAGTACGATAAAGCACGCGATCCTGACTTGGGGGACTACGAAGACTGGTGCGCAGGAGATATGCAAGAAGTAGTCAAGGGCGCGGATGGACGTTGGATCTTAGCTTCTGAAGCTAAAGAAGCTGAACTTAAACAACAAAGAATAAAATTTGACCTTATAAGTATGAATTACGATTTCTCAGATAATTATTCTGAAGTGAAATACCGAATTGGGAGTGGATCAGTTCGAGTAGAAAGTATCCAAATTGGTATCGAAATAGTAGACAAAATAAAAATCCATATCCTAGATCAGATCATAAAAATTATGGGGGAAAAATAATGATTTTCTACGCGCTTGTAAAAGACCCTTGCAAAATGCCATCCGAATTTAGATGGCTTAAATCAAAAACGCACGATGCGGCAGTTCGAGAAGCGAGACGCATAATAAAAACACACAAGTGGGAAGTAGAGCTTTGCAAACTTAAAATTTCGCGTCATGATTACAGTTGGGGAGAATTATACTACACGGACAAGGAGACTTAAATGCAAAATTTATCATCAGTTAAAGGGCGTCAAGTTTACTTAAAGTCAGAAAAGAAACAGTTCCGTATATTCGTAAAAAATTCACAAGGTATTAGAAACTTCGGCTATTACGATTGTTATAGATCGGCGGTTTCTCACGCAAAACAACTGGCCACTACCATTGACGCTGACCTCATAAATTTGCACAAGGGAAAGAAAAATGAACAATCATGAAGCAGAAATTTCACAAATTATAGACGATATTATAGCAAAACATGTGCGATATAATCACGATGTATATTTTTTTGACATAGAAGATGTAGACCGTAAGATTTTATTAAAACTGAGTCTTGAATTACTTGCAGATGACGGCTTTAATAGCACTTTTTTAGCAGAGATGCACGACTATAAACTAGGAGAAATTTTATATAATATTATGTTAGATTCAATTGACGAAGAAAAAGATAGGGTAGGAAGTATGGTTTACATGGATTATCAAAAACAATATTTAATTGAATATTTCAAGCCGACGATTGAGAACCTTATACAACAAAAAGTTTGGGATCTACAGGATGAAATACCGCTCAGTTCAGTTGAGGGATTTTGATGTTTGCGGTGGTTTGCCAATATTCTGGAGCGTCTGAATTGCAGTCAATGTGTCTAAATCCATATAAAATTTTAAGTTTTGTATTTTCTAAATGCACCTCCATAATTCGCATGGATTGTGGAGAAAGGTCAACTAACCTCGTGTTGCAAATCGCGCACATAAAAGCCATGGAAGTCCTTTTTTATGATAATAAATATAAAAAATCTATACATAGAAGATGACATAGAAATCATCCAACTTTGTACGATAAATCCAAAATATTTTTTAGTTGAAATCCATAGAAAATCTAAACATCCCTATTTTTACTACTTCATCTCAAAAACAGACGCGGAAATTTTTTATTATAATCTTTGCGCTAATTTTCCAAATATCACCTATAAGCACGCGTCAACCATACAGCCAAAAACTTAGACAAATCAGGATTTTTATTGACTAAATCTCTGTAATAATAAGCTCTTTCCACTCTGAAAGGATATAAGATATTTGTTCCAAAATAATTTATGGAGCTTAAATTTTTAGCGTCTAAAATGCCGCTGTCTTCTACTTTTTGATTACCTGCACATCCCCAAACACTTCGTTGTAAAATTTTATTAGCCGTGGCGATCCCACAGCTTACAGCCGTATCTAAAACTCTATCTGTAATTTCCTGATGATAAATGTCTTCGTACCATTTGTTCCAAAAGTGCGCGTAATAAATTTTTATTGCATCTTCTTTTGTGAGGCTTTTTATGGAGTCTCCACCGGATTCAGCATTAATATTTTCTCGATAAAATCGCAAGGAAATTCCGAAATTTGTAATGCCTCCTGGGTCGCTTGAATTTTCGACCAAACCTCCCTCGTTATTTAACACATAATCAACAGCAAATAAAAATCCATTATCCATCTTTAATCCTTAATGTAATTATATTTTGGATCAACACAGCACTCATATTGTTTATTAACATTATCTACAACAAAAATAAAGTCTCTATTTTCTGAAAAATAAGTTGGGAGGGGACATTTTTCCTCATCCGGCTCACATACATAACAACCTGCAAGAAAAATTGTCATAAATAAAATTAATAGTAAAATTTTGACCATCTTAAAACACCCTTGTTGTTTATATGGTTATATATATTATTTATTGCAGTGACATTTTTGTCACCCCTGACCATGACATTTTTGTCACCCCTTTCATTATACCATATTGACTCTATAGATATCGGACGGTATTTACAAAAGCCACGGCCGCTTCAATCGAGTTAATTATGCAAATTTGACCCTTCCATTCATCGTGAAATTTTTTTTCACATGGAGTGAGTTCCTGGGCTGATAAACACTTACTTCCATCCTTCAGCTCAAAAAAGTAGTTTTTTCTGTCAATTCCTACGGCCAGGTCTGGAGCTCCTTTTCCGTGCTCCGAGGTAATCCAAACACTGCATCCCATTTTGCGCAAAGCTTTTACAATTTCACCTTGATTTTTGTCAATTCTTTTGTGCATTCCGTTTTTGCACCTCAACTTACGATTAATAATGCCATTTAAAACGATTTTAATAGCACAAGGTGAAGCGTTAACTTTCAAATAGTATATTTAGACAGGTAAGTAATTTTACCCCCCCAAATTGGCCTTTATTTTCAGTCCATCCAGTTAAACTTTTTTCCGTCTCCAAAGTTTGTACTTTTTGCTTTCACTTCCTCATGTTTTTGGTCAACTCCTATCCTATCCTCTGCGTGTAAATGCTTTGCGTAGTCAAAAAACTCTAAGGCGTGCGGTGGTTGAGCTCTGCGTGTTTTTAAAAAATGACAAATTTCGATCGCGTGTTTAATTTCATCTGAAGACAAGTTGTACAACGCCACTCCCCAAAATCTTTTTGATTCTTCCAAGTTAGGGTGGTTGATCAAAAAATCTTGCTGCCAGATTTCCGTAAGTCGCTCAAAGATGCGATCTATCCACGCTGGGTCGAGCTTAAAGTCGTGAGTTCTGTGAGAGTTCATGATTATTTCCTCCCGTCTGGAGAAAGTCCTAAGATAGTCCGCATGTTTCTAATCGCGTTATTAGCAATTTCGGTGTTTGATTTGACCAATTCAATTGGTTTATAGCTGGTGGATTGTTGCTCTACTGACGTTAAACCCGCGTGGTTGTCAGGATCGCGGTTGGAAGAATTTTGTACCTGTGGATAACTTTTCCCCCCTTTAGTAATATTAGTAAAATTAGATAGGTGTCCCTGTGACACACTTCTTTGGTAAGTGTCCCTGTGACACACTTCTTTGGTAAGTGTCACTGTGACACTCATGTGTAAAATTATGCCTACCGTATAGGTGCTTTTTGTGGATAACTTTAGAAGTCTTTTCTTGATTAAATGCTGGATAGATCGGATTACAGTACTTCGACTAGCGTGAGTAAATTTTACAATTTGAGAAAGATAGAGACGGGTTTCTAATTTTTTGGATTTTTTCTTACTTTTATCTATGGAATCACAAATATATCTGAGGATTGCTAAATGGTGACATTTTAACCCATACACCTTTTTTAATGACCTTTTCGAACCCAAAAAGGTTGCTGCCATGAAATTAGCGTCATCTTTTCGTGCCGTTATGTCCGTTATTTTGTTTTTACTCATATTTCGCTCCATCGACCCAGTGATTTTTTGTTGACTTCCTATTCCAATTCCGTGAAAATCACTGGGTCTAGTTAGTGATGTTTCACGTAAGTTGGAAAGTATACCCCGAGCTTAAAATCTCGGGGTTGCATTGACACTATATCTGTAACTTTAAATCCTTACCATCTTTTTGCTCCCACAATTATCCCCAAATTCGGTGGATAAGTTATTAAGTTTTTCCTAATAACTGCACAAAATATTGATGTAACAATGGGTTGAGTTAATAGATTAAATTTTAATCATCTATCAAACGCCAAGATTCATCAATCAACTGTTTGAAAGAAATAGTTTGGGAAATAAGAAACATCATATCGTTAGAAAGTTCCTCACCTTTCAATTTCACAAGTACCATCCCCTTTTGAGACAACGGAATAGAACATACTACCTTCCATTCGGGGGACAGAAGCGCCAGAGCATAACTTTCATCGGGTTCTAAATAATCATTTGTTATGCGTTTACCTTTTCTAAGCTCTATCATGGCCTCTTCAAATTTCATTCTTCGTCTCCTATTATGCGCCAACTGTCATCCATGATTTGTTTAAATGAAACAGATGTTGGATAACGCATCCTTTCACCTAAAATCCCAGAGCCTTTTATGAGTGCCATAGAAGGTTTTCTCTGCATCAGATCTTCACTGCTTAAAAATCCTTCATTAGGATGGTTATCTTTTTCCATCTCCCAATAAGCCGCATAACATTCATCTGGCTCTAAGAAGTCGTTTGTTATTTGTCCTCCTTCTCTTAACGCGGTTAATACTTCTTCGAATTTCATTACTTGTATCCTTATCCTCTTCCAGCTTGTTGATGAGCCCTCTTGGTTTTCTTGCAATGCTTGCAAAGCCGTTTATCAGCCTTCCACTCGACGAACTCATGCAATGCAACGTCTTGCCTGTCTTTTGCCGGTACCTTTTTCTCAATCTCTATTTTGCCCGCTTTAGAGTGTGTCCCAATAAGCTCATGAGGTTTTAATTTAGCATCAACTTTTTTGAGCGCCTTGTAGATGCCAGGATTAGTTTTCTTCTCCGCCTGATCGGCCTCGGCGTGAGCTTCTGAGTACCTCGGACTCGCTGTGGGATACCCTTTCCTGACTATTTTTTTAACTACTTTATATTTCATGGGGAATCGTCTCTCTCATAGATGCACGACAAGCATAACTCTTCGTCGTTAAAGGGGATGTTGAAATTACATTTTTCACACTTTTTTGCAAATAGTCGATCTTTTAAAATCTCTTTAGCAAAATCAAGCCGATGAGTCTTCGTTTCGAAATTGACGAGAGATGAATGCCATTCTTCATACCATCTGTCTATTTGGTCGCAAACCCACTTTATTTGCTCGTCCGTGAAGTTAAGCAGGTTCGTAAACGGCATTGAACATTCTCCATAATCTGTCAAAATTATCACTAAGTTCCTCAGTTAGTGCAAATATACCTTTAATATTTGATGATATTAGTGTTATTTGGATTTGAAGCGCCCCTATTTTATTTTCCAATTCTTCAATCCGTTCGTCGTAATTCATGAAAAAAACGCCTTAATGTGAAATACCATTCCTGCACAATATAATCGCTAAATAATACTCAAATCTTCCCATATATTTTACTTAATACCATAAACCACAAGACAATAGAACTTGAGCAAAAAAAGCTAAATATAACCACATATACGAGGGGAATGGAAACGCGTAAGTATAATAGATAATAATAATTAATGGCGCTTGGAAATAAAACAGCAAATGATGCAATAATTAAATAATCTTTGAATTTGCTCATATATTTTCCTTTGAGAGCGTTGAGGCTCCATTAAATAGTTAGCGGAGCGTAGAATCGGTTTTAGACTCTTCTGATCTCTTAGCAGCTTCCTCCATGAGCTCATCCAATAAATACTCCAATTCTCCTGTCGGAATAATTGGAAGTA
>Ga0302221_10001288_pt1 | contig 16370 bp, 17 predicted proteins | sample II_Palsa_E2_1_FD_193517 | JGI IMG/M metagenome (GOLD analysis project Ga0302221, IMG submission 193517) | Peat permafrost microbial communities from Stordalen Mire near Abisko, Sweden - II_Palsa_E2_1 | ecosystem: Environmental > Terrestrial > Soil > Palsa > Peat permafrost | place: Sweden... | reverse complement strand
AATACCGGGAATAAGTGGCCCATAACAGCAGCAATGCCCAATGCAAGCTGGTAACTGATGTAGTTTGAATGAGGGCCGCCGGTGACAGACGTGCCAATAAAGAAGGCAAGGTTAGTACCTGTCCATCCTTTTAAAATATCGATAAGCATTACCGGGATGCCCGCCTTTTTACCCAAAACCCTGAATGTATTCGTAGCGCCTGCATTACCGCTGCCATATTCCCGCACATCAATACCATAAAATGCCTGTCCAATCCATACAGCCGTTGGAATAGACCCGCACAAGTAAGCCAGAATGAGCGCTGATATCGAATAAGGAGTTATCATCTCACCGCAATATTACTAAATTATTAATTAGAGATTGGGGGTTAGAGGTTAGTTTTTTAGTCCGAAAGTCAGTAAAGTCCGGAAGTCCGGAAGAAAAAGGAAGTCCTTGAGCAGGGAAAGTTCGAAAGCAAAAAATCCACCAGCATATTTAGGGGATTATTTCTTCTATGTAACTTAGTTATTTGGCCGACATGTCAGTTGCAGCTTCTCTCGGACTTCCGGACTTTACTGACTTTCGGACTTATCTCTAATCTCCAACACCAACTGCCTTTAAACTCAAATCTAAACTTTTAACAGAATGTGTTAAAGCGCCCACAGATATATAATCCACGCCGCAATCTGCATATCCACGGATATTATCAATTGTTATCCCGCCTGATGCTTCTGTTATATATTTCCCCCCGATAATCTTAACTGCTTTACTCAGATCATTTAAGTTAAAGTTATCCAGCAATATACGGTTTATGCCCCCGGTTTGCAAAACCTGTTCCAATTCATCCAGGTTCCTAACCTCAATCTCAATTTCAAGTTTTTTGTTTTGACTTTTAATATATTGATTTGCATTTTCTATCGCCTGCTTTATCCCGCCGGAATAATCAACATGGTTGTCTTTTATCAATATCATATCGTACAGGCCAAAGCGGTGATTAACCCCGCCGCCAATTCGCACAGCCCATTTTTCAAGATACCTTAAACCTGGCGTAGTTTTTCGTGTATCCAAAACTTTTGCACGGGTATCCTTTAAAAGATCTGCAATTTGGCGGGTTTTAGTGGCAATACCACTCATACGCTGCATACAATTAAGTACCAGGCGTTCGGCTTTTAAAATACTTTGGGCATCGCCCTCAACTTCAAAAGCAACATCACCATACTTTACTTTTGCACCATCGTTTATAAAAATATTGAGCTTAAGATTGGGATCAACAATATGGAATATTTCTTCAGCCAGCTCCATACCGGCCAAAATGCCTTCGTCTTTAACTAACAGTTTTGCTTTGCCTTTTGTGCCTTTCGGGATAGTCGCTAATGATGTATGGTCGCCGTCGCCTACATCTTCATTCAGCGCATTTAATATAAATTGATCAATAAGTACTTTGTCCAAATCGGGTAGCTTTTGAAGCCCAAAAGTAAGAAGAATTTAGGAGATGTTCATGGTTCATAGTTGATAGTTCATGGCCGAAGTTTGGCATTATGTGCAGCTGCTATGAACCATGAACCATGAACCATCAACTATGAACCATGAACCAAAAACCTATTTCACCTTCTCCGTTTCTATACGCAATTCAATCATCATCAAATCGCCGCCTGTTCCTTTTAAGGTGTAAGCTACCCGGTAAGGGCCTTTATCAGTATTTACGATTAATACCCCAAACCGGTAATTTGGATTTGAATTTATTTTATGCAGCATTTTAACCGCCTCGGGTTTATTTTGGTTAAAGAATTTATCCAGGATAAGTTCTGCCTGGTCTTTTGCGTAAACATTTTCATCACCAAGAATGGTGACTTCAATATTCGAAGCAAACAATTTTGCAAGCTCATGAATATTCCCCTGTTTTATTAATCCCGCAACTTTATCTATCGGATCAACCGGGGAAGCAGAAGGGAACAGGTATAAAATAATAAGCAGCGGCAGGTAAAGCGGTTTCATCAGATTTAGTTAAGGGTAGACTGAGTTGCATTAAGTTTGCCGGGGAGGGGGTAATTAATTCACTAAGTTTTAACTCAATAAACTACTCGTATAATCAACTTAATCAACCAATATCAAATTATAATATACCATATTACAACGTTGCCTTTATATTTGCATTGTGGAAAATAAAAAAAAAGTCGCATTAATAATTCTTGACGGTTGGGGTTATGGCCGTAACGATGAGTCGAACGCTATACTTGCAGCAAAAACGCCATTCTTTGATTCGCTGATAAAGCAATATCCTAATTCTAAACTGGAGGCTTCAGGAACGGCTGTTGGCCTGCCTGCGGGGCAAATGGGAAATTCGGAAGTGGGGCACATGAATTTGGGCGCGGGTCGTGTGGTTTACCAGGAACTGGGCCGCATTCATAAAGCGGTTGATGATAATGAATTTCCAAAAATCCCTGTATTAAAAGAGGCATTTGAATACGCTAAGCAAAACGACAAAAAGGTACATTTTATCGGTCTGGTTTCCGATGGGGGCGTACATTCGCATACCCGGCATTTAAAAGGCCTATGCGATGCGGCCATGGAATATAATTTAAACAAAGTATTTATCCATGCCTTTTTAGATGGCCGCGACACCGATCCGAAATCGGGGGCTAATTATATTACCGGTCTCGAAGATCATATCAAAGGTACGCCCATTAAACTTGCCTCGGCTATTGGCCGGTATTACGCTATGGACAGGGATAATCGATGGGAAAGGGTTAAGCTGGCTTATGACCTGATGGTTAACGGCGTTGGCGAAGCATCCCAAAATATCGTTCAATCCATAAGGGAATCTTATTTAAAAGATGTTACCGATGAATTTGTTAAACCGGTTGTAGCCGTTGATGAAAATGGACAGCCTGTTGCGGTTATAGAAAACGGCGATGTGGTGATCTGTTTTAATTTCAGGACTGACCGGGGGCGCGAAATTACTTTGGCACTAACACAAAAAGCCTTTCCGGAATATAATATGCACCCGCTCAACTTGTATTATATCACGATGACATCTTACGATGAAACATTTAAAAATGTAAAGGTGATATTTGAAAAAGACGACCTGGCAAAAACCCTGGGCGAAATTTTACAGGATGCCGGCAAAAACCAGATACGTATTGCAGAAACGGAGAAATACCCGCATGTAACTTTTTTCTTTTCGGGAGGGCGTGAAAAGGAATTTATTAACGAAAAACGTTTACTGGTGCCATCACCCAAAGTGGCCACCTACGACCTGCAGCCTGAAATGAGCGCCGAAGGTATCCGTGACGCTATTATTCCGGAATTAAAAAGCGGCTGGGCCGATGTTATCATACTTAATTTTGCCAATACCGATATGGTTGGGCATACCGGGGTATTCAGCGCGGTTATTAAAGCCGCCGAAACTGCCGACGCCTGTACAAAAGCTGTTGTAGAAACGGGCATAGCAAACGGCTATTCGTTTATAATTATTGCCGATCATGGCAATGCCGACTATATGATAAATGATGACGGCTCACCAAATACCGCCCACACTACTAACCTTGTCCCGTGCATTATTATTGATAAGGATGTTAAACATGTAAACGATGGCAAACTTGGCGACATTGCGCCTACTATATTAAAAATTATAGGTGTTCCCATCCCCGAAAAAATGACCGGCAATGTATTGGTATAAGCCACGATTAAAGATTGTTATTGCTTTAATTGGCGGTATAATGCTGACGATTTGCGGATCAGCATGTAAGTCAGACGTTAAAGAGAGGGGTGCATTAAAATACTTTGACTTAAAAGGTTATTTTAAAAATGATTCTATACGTCTTACTAAGGAAAATAGAATGGTTTTTAAAACTGTAACGCATAATGGAGTTTCCCAAAGCAAAACTGTTCATATTCCCGATTGGGGTCTTGAATTAGATTTGTTTAAAGAAGCCGATATTAATAAACCTGCCTGGAAAGACAGTTATACAGTAATTGATGAAGACAGCGTGCTGATATACCAGGCAAAATATCCCAAGCAGATGAAAGTGAATGAAATAATTATCAAAAAAGATAAAGGTAAAGTAAAATGGATATTGATCTACAGCAAAACCCCCGAAAATAGGTGGATAGGGTTAAAGATACCACCACTTTACATAACTACAGAAAAGCTTAGTTATTTTCCAGATTCCCTTTATTTGATTGTAAAGTCTCAATGGGTGAGGTTTATAGGTGCCAATGTTTACAGGATAGAGGGGGTGATTAAGAAATAATATTGAATATTGGATGACGAATTTCGAAGTGTGGTTGTTCTTTTATTTCAACATTCTAAATTCGTTATAAGATGTCGTTTAGTTAAGGGAATTTACGGACTCCACAATGCTTTTTAGCCCCACCTAAACTGCGTAGCATTCATGAACGCCCTTAAAAAACAAACTACCGTGAATAATCCTCCCCGGTAGGGGGGACTTAAAAAAATTAACGCAGGCGCAGCTAAAGTCTCCCCAACAGGGGGAGATTTAGAGGGGGCTAAATGATGAGGGTTCCCTTAACTAAACGACATTAATTCGTTATTGGATATTCAATATTCAAATCACCTATGGGCGTATGCCTCATCCAGCTTTTGCCTTGACAGATCGATCAGTGAGGAAATATCCGCCCTGCCAGGATTATCCGCTAATACTTTTTCCAGGTCGTTTATGGATGCTTTTAGCGAGTTTATGCCTCGTACCTTATCGTAATAGTGGCTGCCGGTCTGCAATTTAAATATGCCATACTCTCGGTAGGCAATACCTCTTGTCTGGTAAAATTTATTGCTTGTATCGTTCGGGTCAATAGTGATTGCCTTTGTCAGGTCGAATATCGCCCCTAATAAATACTTTTCTTTATCTGCAAAAGAAAGCTGGTTGTCTTTTCCCATGTAGCTTTTTGCCCTCGCCCTGTAATAATAGGCTGAAGCATCGGTAGGGTTTATTGAAATTTCTTTAGTGTAAGCCGCAATTGATTTTTTATAATTTTCACTGTGGTAATAAGAATAACCAAGCATCCACAATGCATTGGCATTGGTTGAATCAATAAGGCATGCCTTTTCAAGTTGTGCTACTGCTGCCTTAAAATCGCCGTCCATCAAAGCTTGCTGGCCCAATTTAAAATAAGCGTTTTGCGCCGATGAGTTTTCAAGCGAAGTGATAACCAGGAAGGAAACGATAATCGATAGTTTCATCAAAAACTTACTCTATATCAAATGTGGTAAATCAATAACTGTATTTACAGGAAATTATTATGCCGGTTAAAGCATTTTTACCAAATATTTATCAAATCAAAAATAAAAGAAGGCGATTATATGACTTTTTTTCATCTTTACCAATAATTTTCACCCAATTTATTAAAATGAATGTGAATTTATAACCGGCATATAATCAATTCATTATAACACAAAAACAATTGTTAATAATTATTAGCTTATCTTGGCACATGTCTTGAACCATAACATTTGCGCAGGAGCGACCACTATTTTACTTGTGCTTATTACCCCTGTAATTTTACAGGCTGACAATATGACGTTTTTTATTATAAATAAAAGGTTTTGATGAGTTTTGATCCATTTGATTTTAGAAGTGCTTTACCAGTAATAAACGAAGATTCTGAATTTTTCCCCCTGATGTCGTCTGAAGACGAGGAGGAGATGAATAATGAAGCTTTACCCGAGTTTTTGTCCATTTTGCCATTGCGTAATACGGTATTATTTCCGGGGGTGGTTATTCCTATTACTGTGGGAAGGGATAAATCAATCAAATTGATCCGGGATGCCAACAAAGGTAACCGTATGATCGGGGTAGTTTCTCAACAGGATGTGGGCATTGAAGACCCGTCATTTACCCAATTGAATAAAGTAGGGACCATTGCATTGATCATTAAGATGCTGCAAATGCCCGATGGTAATACTACGGTTATACTCCAGGGGAAAAAACGTTTTATTTTGAAAGACGAAGTTCAAAGCGTACCCTATATTAAAGCCACCATTGAACCTTTTAAAGAAGTAAGGCATAAGGACGATAAAGAATTTAAGGCCATGGTCTCCTCTATTAAGGATATGGCCATGAACATCATCCAGCTTTCACCTAATATTCCGAGCGAGGCCGGTATTGCTATCCGTAATATTGAAAGTACTTCATTTTTGATCAACTTTATTTCATCAAACATGAATGCGGATATGGCAGCCAAGCAGCATTTGCTGGAAGAGCCTAACCTGCGCAACAGGGCAAACCTCGTATTGGAACACCTGACTTTAGACCTGCAAATGCTGGAGTTAAAAAACCAGATACAAAGCAAGGTAAGGGTTGATCTTGACAAACAGCAGCGGGATTACTTTTTAAACCAGCAATTAAAAACCATACAGGAAGAACTTGGCGGCAATTCGCCTGACCTGGAAATAGAGAGCTTAAAATTGCGCGCTTCAAAAAAGAAGTGGGCAAAAGAAGTTAAAGACCATTTTACTAAAGAGCTGGAAAAACTTGCGCGTACCAATCCGGCTGCCGCCGATTATTCGGTGCAGATAAATTATCTTGAATTATTGCTTGACCTGCCATGGAGCGAGTTTACCAAAGATAACTTTGACCTTAAGCGCGCACAAAAAATATTAGATAAAGATCACTTTGGCTTAGATAAGGTAAAACAGCGTATTATTGAATACCTGGCCGTGCTTAAGTTAAAGCATAATATGAAAGCGCCTATTCTTTGCCTTGTTGGCCCCCCGGGTGTTGGTAAAACATCGTTAGGAAAGTCAATTGCCAAAGCGCTGGGGCGTAAATATGTGCGTATGGCTTTGGGCGGCATCCGTGATGAAGCCGAAATAAGGGGGCACCGCAAAACCTATATCGGCGCTATGCCGGGCCGTATTATACAATCCATAAAAAAAGCAGGTGCGGCTAATCCCGTTTTTATTTTGGATGAAATAGATAAAGTAGGCAATGATTACAGGGGCGATCCTTCATCAGCTTTATTAGAGGTGCTTGATCCTGAACAAAACAGTACTTTTTATGACCATTATGTAGAGGTAGATTTTGACCTCTCAAACGTGATGTTCATTGCAACGGCAAATTCGCTGAGCAGTATCCAGCCTGCTTTGCTTGACCGTATGGAAATTATTGAAGTAAGCGGTTACACCATTGAGGAAAAAATTGAAATTGCCAAACAGCATTTGGTGCCCAAACAGCGCGACGCACACGGTTTAAAATCAAAAGATGTAGTTATAAGGCCCGATGTGCTCGAAAAACTGGTGGTTGATTATACCCGCGAGTCCGGTGTACGTGCGCTTGAAAAAAAGATCGGTTCATTAGTCCGCGGGGTGGCAAAAAATATTGCTATGAACGAACCTTATAACCCAATTGTAAGCAAAAGTGAAGTAGAAAAAATACTGGGCTCCCCCATATATGATAAAGACCAATACGAAGGCAACGAGGTAGCCGGTGTTGTAACCGGGCTTGCCTGGACATCCGTAGGGGGTGATATTCTGTTTATTGAGACCAGTTTAAGCCCCGGCAAGGGACGATTAACCTTAACCGGGAGCCTGGGTGATGTTATGAAAGAATCTGTAACTATAGCTTTAGCTTATTTACGTGCGCATGCTTCAAGTTTTAATATTGATCCCCGGTTATTTGATCAATGGGATATACATGTACACGTGCCGGCGGGCGCTACCCCAAAAGACGGGCCATCGGCAGGCATTACTATGTTAACATCATTAACTTCGGCATTCACGCAGCGCAAAATTAAACCGCACTTAGCCATGACAGGTGAAATTACCCTAAGGGGCCGGGTTTTACCGGTTGGCGGCATTAAAGAAAAAATACTCGCCGCCAAACGGGCCAATATAAAAGAGATCATTTTGTGCGCATCAAACAAAAAAGATATCCTTGAAATTAAGGAAGATTATATAAAAGACCTCCGGTTTCATTATGTTACCGACATGCATGAGGTAATTGAGCTTGCCCTTTTGAATGAAAAGGTTAAAAATGCCCTTGATCTTACAGTGAAAGATGTAAATGTTGCGGCAGATAAACAGTTTGAGCCAAATTTGTGAGGAGTGAGGGGAAAACCTTTCTTAATTACCATTACGCAAAATAATATATGGAACCAGAAAATGAGGAGACAAAAAAATACTATAAATTTCTTTTATATTTTGATCACACAAGCAAAAAGATATTTGTATACGATCCCAATGCCAATCGTTATACGTTAAATTTCGCAAATAAATCCTCTTTCATTATTTTGGCTGTTATTTTAACAATAATGATATTGAGTTTTGTCTTACGATAGTTCATTCTTCAGTTCAGGCGCAAATCCGGGTCGGCCAAAAGCATAGGGCTTCTCGTTACCCCGTTGACAGCGGGTAACCAAATATACAAAACCGGAAACATTGTCTATTTATCCAAATAACGTATCTTTAAAAGGTATGGGCATGATTTATTACCTATCAGCGACACACTACCTCAGCGTTTTTGACCTGTGTGGCATTCTCTCGCGTTGGGGGGAGCAAATTCAAGTAAAATCCAAACAAACGACGCTGTCATGAAAACAAACATTTCCGGAGGATACCTTATGGCCATTGATTTGGATCAGTTAAGGGTCAAAGGAGACAAAAGTATGATGTTTTTCGATCAAAAAGGATTATTAATCGGTCTGAATAATGAGCCATTTCTGTTGATGGCCGGCACAGACTTTGACCCCAATAATTTGCCGGATGAAATATTAAAGCAGTTCACCCATATCAAAATTGTTCTTTTGAGGCCTCCTTTAATGTTAGGAGATAAGCAGCCCGAACGATATTATTTGATTCCTACATGGCTAAAAGAGTTATACACTTTGGAATATTTGCGAATAAACCACTTTGAAATTGATGATCTGCAGTTTTTACAAAATACTTCAATAAAACATCTAATAGTCAGTAATGCGAATATCAAAGACAAAAAAAAATTAGCAGTTGACATATCGAAGCTAAAATATTTACAATATATAGTGTGCGACTTTATATTTTCTACTCAAGAGATTACTGAAATTCAATTAAATCTGCCGAATGCGATTATATTAGCTGAATCAGAGTACAATAAAAAAATCGAAAGTGGAGAAATTGTATTTCCTCACTAAGGCCCGCAATTCCACATGAGCGCTCAATCAGGCGCGATGCAGCGTAGGCCAAAAGGGGTGGAGTTCGTGCCCCGCTGACAAGTATTCGCTATAAATGCCTGTACGTTTTGCCCGAACCTGGTCGAAGATTGCATCTTCGTCCTAAAATATATTAAGCCTTCAGCTTAAGAAACGTGGCTCATTCAGGCGCGTATCCACGTCAGGCATTGAAGTGGGCTCGTGTCCGCGCTGACAGGTATTTGCTAACATGCCTGTACGTTTTGCATTATCTTTTATAATGCAATTTAGTGGTGACAGTATTTTGTCTCGCATTCAGGCGCGAGTTTACGTGTCGGCCAAAAGCGGTAGCGGTGTGCCCGGTAGAAGCTATCTAAAAATGAGATGAATTCTTAATTTCCGTGAAAACCACTGACAATATTTTGTCACTGACAAAATATTGTCAGTGGCTAAGTTATTAATTATCAGTCGTGTAGCGTTTTGTAGCGGGGTGTAGCACATGTAGCGCTACAAATTTCCTCTCATTCTGGCGCAAGAATCCAGGCTGGCCAAAAAAGGATGGCTTCTCGCGACCCCGCTGAGCAGATTCCAATGTGGGGGATGATCTGTGCCGATGGAAATCTGATTCAAAATTATTCGTTCAACGGCGCTAAGCGTAATTGAAATTTCCTTGTTTAAGAATTGAAATTGCGTTATCAGCTAACTCATCCGTTAAACCAACAGACGGACTTGTTAGTACCAGGTTTTCTTTAATGCTATCAGGCAAGCCGTTTAATAATTTATCGTCGTCAATAATTACAAAATGCTCATTGGGTTTATGCTTCGACTGGTACCATTTTAATATTTCATCTTTACGATTCGAACGTACATCGCTTTTGGTTAACCTTGCAATCCCCTTTACACTGATACCCCTTGATTTAAAAATATTACTCCAGTGAGAAAGGGTATATTTCGCTTTATGAGATGTTGTCAGCAATACTGTGGCATTAGTTTCAGAAATAATTTTCTGAAGTGCCTGTATTGATTTTACACTAAACATAGGGAATCCATCGTCATGAAACTCAGGTTTTTTCCACGAGTTAGCAGGAACCATAACACCATCTATGTCTAACAATATCAGCATAATACAAATCTACAATTATTTTCTATTCTGAAGTTATTTGTTTTAGAAATTCAACATCTAAACCATTATATCTGGCATCCAGCTCGTTAAGATGTAATATCTTTGTTTCAGTATCCCAGTCAGTCTCATCAAATTCCACATCGAACCATTTAACTAATTTTGTTGCTGACGTTTTGTGGCTTAAAACGGAACCAATGTCAATACCAGTGATTAAAGAACTCAGATATCTGTGATGCCCGTCGATTATTAAATTATCACATATTTTTATGTCGTCAAATTTTATACCGTGTGACATTTTCTGACACATCCTTTTTATTATAGGCATACAAAGTTTAGGTTGAGTAGGAATATATTGCATTTCCTTACTTTCAATATATTTTCTGAGATATTCAATTGTGATGTTTTCCAATGTGATTCGGCTAATAGTAGTAAACTGTCGAAATATACAGCTTTAATATTTAACCCACACCCTGGCGCAAGGTACTATGCCGCGCTGGCCCTAAGATGTGGAGCACCCTTGCCCCGCTGACAGGTATCCGCTATAAATGCCTGCAAGTTTTGCATTATAATTTTAGCGGTGACAGTGTTTTGTCTTCTATCGCGAGGTTTTAATGACTTGCGTGTTCTAATTCCCGTGCAATATTTAAATCGTAGGCTGACTGCAAACCTATCCAATATTCAGCGCTAATACCCAGTACATTTTCCAATCTAACAGCAATACGGGCATTTATATGCCGCTTGCCTTTAAATAATTCGCTAAGGTTACCCGGCAATAACCCGATGCTTTTTGCAAATTCAGTTTTTTTCAATCCTCTTTCTTCAACCTCTTCTAAAAGAAAATCGCCGGGATGAAAGGCAACCGGAGTTCTTAACTCATTGCCCGCTTTATCAAATACATTTCCCATAACTTATGAATAATGGTTGCTTAATTCTTCAATACAAATAACCTCAAGCCGCATATTATTGCCATCTTTTTCAATCCTGAAAATAATTCTGAAAGCTTCATTAACCCTTATTGAATATTTATTATCAAGCTTACCCGATAATTTTTCAAAATGTAAGGATTTTAATGCCCGTAGGTCATTGGTATTTATAGCTTTTTCCATTTGAGTTACTCTGCCGATAAATTTCAATTCAATTTCTTTGTTGAATTTAGGTTTGCCGGTTGGGTAACTATTGCGATATAAGTCCTTTAAATACTCATCCTCAATAATAACGCGCATTGTTATTTGTTTTACCAAAAATAGGTAAAAATGTATAATTACCAAATTTTGATAAATATATATTTAATAATAACTTTAGCGGTGACAGTGTTTTGTCACATTGAGTAATCTATATTTTACAAATAATCGCATTGAAAATGACACTTATATATATCTTATAATCAGCATATTATACAATGTGTCATTGGAAAGGGGTCGATTTTCGGCAATTTATTTCTATAAAAAACTGTAAATGAGATGTTCTAAAAATCGGTGGCGTGAAAAAAACGTGAACATGGATACGAATTTTGTCATTCATTATGTTCATTTCTAAAATGAACGGAACACTCAGCTTATTTATCTATAACGAAACATCAGAGATTTATTTTTAGACTAATCTCTAACCTCCGGCCTCTAATCTCTTCTTATAATTGTAACCTTTTAACGCCTGTAAGCGTATTATGCACTATCATAATTATAAATTTATTATGGTATTAGTTAATATACTTATAACCTCAAAATCTAAAAAATGAATAAGGCGTTTCTACTTAAATCTGTTTTTTTATTATTACTTATTACATCTCATTTTTGCCTTAAAGCCCAAAATCTTGAGGCAGATACAGTCAAAAGGGATTCAACAATAAAATCATTCGACAGGCCGCGTTCTGTATTCCTTGAAGTAGGGGGTCCGGGCCTTGCGCTTACTTTAAATTATGATACCCGCTTTGGTAATACAAGAGACAAATGGGGCTACAGGATTGGGGCCGGCTATTATAATACAGGCGCTAACTCCGTATTTACCATCCCATTCCAGGTAAATTATCTTTATGGTTCCGGAAACAGTTTTTTTGAAGCAGGGGCTGGTACTACCTTTTTAAACTCGCATGGAAGCACTAACGGCTCGTATTTTCAATTTGACAATATAACCGGGTTTATAGGTACCGTCACCTTAGGTTACCGTTATCAGCAGGATAATGGTGGCATAAACTTCAGGATTGCCTTTGTCCCGGTTATATATGACGAGGGACTTTTACTTGAAGGCGGATTAAGCATAGGCTATACTTTTTAATTAGCAAACAGGTAAAATATAATTTAAAAAGCCTTCCGATTATCGGGGGGCTTTTATTATTTTCGGCATTTAATCCATAACCCCAATGAGATTCAAACTATTTGCATTACTGATATTACTGTTTTCGGCTGTAAATGTATTTGCACAATCACATAGCACCGAGATTGGCGCAGAAACCGATAATGACTCGTATTTACTACAGGGATCCGACAGATATTATACCGATGGTATTTTTTTTTACTACCGGCATGCCTTAAAAATAAGCGATAAAGACAGTGTCAAGTTGCAGAATAAAGTATTGGGCTTTGAAATGGGGCAAAAAATATTTAACCCGCAAAGCGGGAGCATCTATTATAATGGCGCCGATCAACCAAGCCTGATAGACCGGCCGTTTGCAGCCTACCTGTATGTTGGTTCAACGCTGAATTTTTTATATAAAAATGAAAGCAATTTAGAATTTAGCGCCCAGTTGGGTGTAATAGGCCCCGATGCTTTTGGCAAGCAGGTGCAGGATTTTGTACACGATAATTTTGGATTTTACCACCCAAGCGGCTGGGAATACCAGATAAATAACGAATTTGAGCTTAACCTTTCTGCCACGTATAACAGGCTTCTTGCCAGGGCATCATGGATTGACCTCTCTTTAACCAGTTATGTCAATTTGGGCAATGGATTCACAGGCGCAGGCGCGGGCCCGTTGGTTAGGTTAGGTTCATTTAACCAGTTATTTAATTCGGTAAGCACACAAAGTACGGTTAGCAGGAAAAATATCACCGGCCTTCTGCACAAACACGAACTATTTTTTTATTATAAACCCCTGTTTAATTATGTAGCTTATGATGCAACCATCCAGGGCGGTTTATTCGACAACCATAGCGGCCTTGAGATAACTAAAGATAAAGAGCCATTCATTTTTAGCCAGGAATACGGCGTGGCCTTTACCACCAATCGCTTTGTGTTTGATATTGCGGCTATATTCCATACGTTGGATGATAAAGAAATGGTACAAACGCATCAATGGGGAGCAGTGACGGGGTTGTATAGGTTTAAATAGAGATTAGAGACTGGAGATTAGAGATTAGTCAGAAAGTCCGTAAGAAAGATTTTGCCATTTTTTAAAACAGCTAACCTCTAATCTCCATCCTCTAATCTCTTTTTCCGCCCTTCCTTCTTAAGCGAATTCATTCGTTTTTTTTCGAGGCGGGCGGCTTTAGCGGCTTTACTTACTTTGGATGCTTTACGGATCTTAGGTAAGTGCAGGGCCTTGGTTAATAATATGACAAGCCTTTCAATGGCTTTTTCTTTATTTAAATACTGGCTGCGCTCTTCATCGCAAATTACCTGTACCAGGCCATCTTTATTAAAACGGGATTGTAACTTATCGTTTAATAACTCCTTTTCTTCATCGCTGAAAAGTGCGGAGTTGCTTATAGAAAAAAGCAGTTCCACCTTACTGGATACTTTGTTTACGTTTTGTCCCCCTTTGCCCCCGCTGCGTGATGTTTTATAAGTAATTTCCTTTTGCAGGTCGGCTTTGCTAAAGTTCATGCGGCAAAGGTAAGAAAGTTTGCAGTTAGCAGTAGCAGTTTGGAGTTTAATATGCCATAAACTGCTACTGCCACTTTTAACTGCTACTTATGCGAACTGCCAACTGCAAACTGCAAACAATTTTCGTAATTTAGCCTCCAATGATTGATCACATTATTGTTGCCATTGATGGCTATTCTTCGTGCGGTAAAAGCACATTAGCGAAGGCATTGGCCAAAAAACTTCATTTCATTTATGTAGACAGCGGCGCAATGTACCGTGCAGTGGCTTTATATTTTTTGCGTAACCATATTGATCTTAATAATCACAATCAAATAATTAATGCACTGAAAAATATTCATTTAAATTTTCACTCGCGCGATTATCAAACGCATATCACTTTAAATGACGAAGAAGTTTCAGACGAGATCAGGCAGATGCCGGTGTCTGAAAGTGTGAGTTCGGTAGCAGCAATTCACGAAGTGCGAAAGGAAATGGTAAAGCAACAGCAAAGGATGGGCCGCTCAAAAAATATTGTAATGGACGGGCGTGATATTGGTACAGCTGTTTTCCCTGAAGCGCCTGTTAAATTTTTTATGACCGCCGACCCGAAAATACGGGCCGAAAGACGCTATAAAGAACTTCTGCCCAAAAACCCGTCAATTACTTTAGAAGAAGTCTTTGAAAATATCGCCCACCGTGATTACCAGGACACTACCCGCACAGAAAGCCCGCTTGTACGCGCCGAAGATGCTATTATATTGGATAATACAGATTTGACACCGGATGAACAGCTGATGTTTGCACTAAGCAAAGTAGAACCGTTTCTTGTCTGAACCACGGATTAAGCGGATTAACTTGATTTTCTATGATTCCGAAAAAATCAGGTTAATCAGAAAAATCAGGTTAATCAGTGGTTCAGACAATGATCGGTGAAATCAACCAATAAACTTCTCCGCTTTTACACCAAACCTGTTTAAAAAATCCACCCCTTCATCAGTGCCTATCTTTTTATATTCGGCATAAGATTTATCAAAAAACACCTTTTTCACACCAGCCGAAAAAATAAGCCGGGCACATGGCAAACAGGGCGATAGGGTAGTGTACAATGTAGCGCCCTCCAGGTTCGCGCCATTTTTTACAGCGTATAATATGGCATTTTCTTCGGCATGCAGGGCAAGTGAACAGCTCCCCTTTGAATCGCGCGGGCAGCCTGTTCCGGGCCATTCCTCATCACAGTTATGCGTGCCAGCCGGAGGGCCGTTATAGCCTATAGAAATAATACGGGTATCCTTTGTTAAAACAGCGCCAACCTGCGCCTTAACACAATGTGAGCGTTTGGCAAGGTCAGTGGCCAGGTTCATGAAAATATGATCGAAGCTTAATTTGCTCATTTTTATAGTCATTGAGTCATTAGGTCATTGAGTCATTAGGTTTAACATTTTAAAAAATGACCCAATGACTGAATGACCAATGACCAAAATATTAATGCCCGCCGGAGGCTTCCATATTATCAACATCTATGCCTTGCTTCTTCAATACAGAACCCGCTTTCCATGCAAAAAATGCCATATATGCAAAGCCAAATACCGGTATTATGTAAGAAAGATGTATTCCGCTTATACCTTCAAAAGAATGTTGCATAGTGTCAGCAAATATGCCCTGTACAGGCGGGATAATTGAACCGCCTAAAATCATCATAATTAAAAACGCCGAACCCTGGCTGGCGTATTTCCCCAGACCGGCAATTGCTAAAGCGAAAATTGATGGCCACATAATTGAGCAGCATAAACCACCACTAATGAAAGCAAACAAGCCAATCCGGCCTGTGGCTAATAAACCAACCACCATAGCAAATACACCTAATAAACCAAAAATGGTTAAAGTACGAACCGGTTTTTGCTGACCTATATAAAAGCCTGCTACTAAAACCGCTACACATAAGGCATAGATATACAAATTGCCTACCTCAACGCCACTTAGATAATGATTAACAGCCAAAACCACTGCGAATGCAAAGAAAGGAACAACAACCGTCAGGATATTTTTTGTTGATTTTGACAGATTAAAAACGGCTATAGCGCCTGTCCACCGGCCTATCATCAAACTACCCCAATATAATGAAATATAAGGGGCTATCTGAGATGCGGTAAAGCCTCCAAATTCCGGCGTTTTAAGCAACGAACCCATATTACTTTGAATGGTAACTTCAACGCCAACATAGGTGAATATGGCTATCATGCCCAGGATCAATTGAGGATATTGCATTGCGCCCCATCCTTCCTTGTTTTTGCCTGCAAGAGATGATGATAAGATGAGTGTTAAAAGAATTATAGCCAAAGATGCA
>Ga0302221_10001287_pt1 | contig 16373 bp, 5 predicted proteins | sample II_Palsa_E2_1_FD_193517 | JGI IMG/M metagenome (GOLD analysis project Ga0302221, IMG submission 193517) | Peat permafrost microbial communities from Stordalen Mire near Abisko, Sweden - II_Palsa_E2_1 | ecosystem: Environmental > Terrestrial > Soil > Palsa > Peat permafrost | place: Sweden... | reverse complement strand
AATCTCACTTAGCCCTATATTAGTCGCTAAGCTTAAAAGTAACTAGTTGCCTTATAAATGCCCCGTTTTAGAAATCTTAAAGAATAAGTTACTAACAAAACACATCTCGAATAATGTCTTCTCCTTATCCCTTAAGCGAAGCATAGCATAACACGGTTCTTAGATATTTAGCAACTCCGATTTTTAGTAACAAGTATTGCTATGCGTTATTAGCCTCTTGCTCCTTTATCTTAGCCGACCCGGCATTAAAGGGCAAGCTTGCAACGCTAAAGCGAGGGCACTAAGAGCTACATATAAAGCTTAGCAGCGACACCCACTATACTATAAACACCGATGACAATTACAACGCTTATAATATAAGCGACAAGGACCCACGACTTGCAAAGCGACAAAAGCTACGCTTAGCGCGTGCTATAACTCTAACTACCTCTTGAGGGCATACTCTAAAGCTCTACGTCGGATAGCTTAGCCCCCTTATAGCGTTATTAACCGCTACACTTGAAATTAACGACGCGCAACCTCAAGTTAATTACAAATGTCCGTCGACCTTTGTCGATAATAGCTACTAGCATGCCTTATAACCTTCTCGAAGCCCGTTTATAGCATTAAAGATAATACTAGTTACTAAGTATTACAAGTGGCCCTTTTAAGGCTTCCTTAAACGCGTTAAGATTGGGAATAATATAACGTATAATCTTAAGTTTAAATTGCTATTAATCTTAGAACATCTTCGCTTACCGATTAATCTTAACACATTAAATATTAATTACGACGCTACTAAATATCCTAAGATATACTAAGCACTATTAAAGCCAAAAAAGAGCAAGGTTTTATAAGTAAAAGACGATATAAAGCTAGCCTAAATGTAAAATAAAGGCCGTTTATAAGAATACATCTTTGCTGCCCTCCTTAACCGGAGTAAAGGGTTTATCCGAGTACGCTATTTGACAAAATTCAAAAAGCGACCTCGTATAAAGGCCGGTCGTTTTTAAACTAAAAGAGGGGCCAATTGCTTTATTAGCGTTAAGGCTCTTGTATCGGAGAAGTTTAAATAGTCAAGTAGCAATAATAACAATTTAAGTAATAGGGATTCTTGCAAAGGCTAAGCAAGGCTATTTAAATACGAGCAAGTATAGCTTATAGTTAAAGCTAAATAAGTAGCGCGCAAAGCACTATAAAGGGGACAATAAGGAATAAGTTACGCTTTTATTTACTTCGATAGCATTATATATTATATAGCTTTCTTAAAGCTTTATAAATAATATTAATGCCTAGTTATTGCCTCTTTGTGCATATACTTATTACTCTTTTTCAAAGGGCTAATTGCCTTATTATCGCCACAATTTACTTGTCTATAACTTGTCTTCTTGCTAGCTTGCCCGTCGTTTATTGTAACTATAAAGAATGCTTGTTTATATAAGGATATAAAAAATGACTTATAATCGATTGCTATAAATTATAATACTAGTCGTTATTCTTAAAACTTCCTCGAACTTAGCTTAATCTTTTACTCCTCTATATGCAATAATTGTAGCTTCGTCTTTAGCGCTCTTATTATATTAAGACAATTTATTACGCTTAGCTACTAGTATCTCTTTTCTTGATTATTGCGCGCTAGGATCTTAAAATAAACACGTGCATATTCTCCCTTTACTAGTGCTATATTTATAATGCACTACAAATAAAAGGAATAGTTATCTTTTTGCGTTTATAAGTAAGCATATTATAACTAGTTAAACTTGTCTCCTACTAATTAAGGCTCGTTTGTCAAGAAGCGTAAATAAATTGCTAAAAATTGTAAGGGAATTATAGTAGCAATACCCTAGTCTACAATGCTAGACGTGCTATATTAGCCTAGTTTCTTCGAGGTCTTTTAGTATAGCTTACTATTTTACTTGCTATTTATTAATAATAATATTAGAAGGATGCAAGTTACTATAAATAAGGACATAAGGCTTATTATTAAAGGCTAGAAGATAAAAGTCAAATATATAATGCAATAAAGCCTCGCAATTATTAACCGAGACTTTAAGCAAATTGCTTTAAATAAATTAACGCATTTACATTTAGTAAATCTTATTTGTAATCCATTTTATTATAAAGCTACCTAAGATATATTAACATTAAGCTAAATAAATCTTTCGTTATCCTACTTAGCTCTTATATTTTTTAACAAATTTAAGGCCACCTTTGCAATAGTCTTAAGAATATTCTTGCAGATTTGAAGAGAAGGACTAAAATCTGCCTATTTTAGTTTATTGCCATTTACTTAACTTATAGCAATTAAAGGCAGCGTTAATTCTAAATCGTAACTAATTAAACGAGGGAGATAGTAAATACGTTCCTTAGTAATAGCTTACAAAAGTTGAATTTCCTTTTTAACTTTAATACAAGTTACTAAAAAGAATTTCTGCTTAATGCAAACTTTAATTCTTCTTTTATTAGCTTTTAAAGCGAAAATCGTGCACTCTTTACTTAAATATAAGTAATGCTCGATATTAAGGATAAAGTCATAAGAGCAACTAGTAATACTATTTACGAAGCTAGCCGCCCTCCTCGATAATTAAGCTATAAAAGGGGCTATAACATTAATAAAATATAAGGATATTTTAAAGGGTACGCTTAAGGCAAGAGAAGAGCGCCTATCGTGCTATTTATCTTACGCTTATAAAGTTTCGCGGAGGCATTAGTTGCAAAAAAAGGCGGTTTATAAAAAAAAATTAACTAGTTTATATTGCTTTTAGCTCGCTTAACGAGAAAAGATAAGGCATTTTACGTAATTATATAAGAAAGCAAAATCCTTAATCACAATAGTCTTAAGTATTATAAAATAAGTCACAATTGTAGCTAAATAAATAGGGTTTATAAAAGACGTCTTTATTAAAAAATAAACGACTAGATAAAGAGAGTAGAATTTCTTACTTAAAACAAATTTGCGCAAGTAGGTTAATCCTCCTTTATAATATCCCTAATTAAGCAATAACTATTTAAATATGCGTGTAAGAGGAATTCTTTGTTTTATAATAAAAACAGTTATAAGCGCATCCCCGCTTCTTAAAGTCCTTTGTAAAATACTAAGCCGCTTTACTTTAATAAGCAAGGTTATATTTAGTAGCTTATTTGATATAAGATTAGTATTTGTTTAAGCATATAATATAGTTTTGCAAACTTGTATAAGTGTCAAATTAACGTTTGCATAGCTTATAATCATCTTTACACGGCTTAGAAAATTATCCTTTAAATAATAGACAAGCTTATATATACTATTAACTTTAAAAAAAAGAATTAAGTCCGAGAGTTTTATAAAGAACTTTTGCATTTGCACCGACTCTTAGTTAAGATATGCCACTAAGCTATAGTCGTCGTTTATAGCAAATTCGAGTAGCTTTAAGCTCTTTTCTTTAGCGTCGAAAGACTATATGCTTAGTTTAGTGCTTGCTTGAGACTTCTAAGCAATTAAAGTTCTATATACTTCTATTAAATACTTGTTATATTTAAGGGGGAAGTAATAATGCAATAACCCGATGCTTAAAACCTTCTTAACTTAATATTTGTAAAATAATATTCTAAGTATTTTGTGAATTTATTTGTTCTTTCCGGCTTCCTTGTGCTTTTAGAGGGCATTAGGCAAGAGAGGTATAGCATTAAAGCTATTTGCGGTATAAGGGTTAAGGCAAATAGCTATAGTAGCTAAGTGTAATAACGATATTAATACTCTTAGATAAAGAGTTATAAGCTTGCTTAAAGATATAAAGGGTAAAAAATAGCTAAGGTTAATAGGCGAGGGTTTATAAAGAGGATAAGTCCTTAAAAAAAAAGGGCAAAGAAGTGCTTAGTTTTTATATTATAAAGATTGTTTCGGGAAGCTTAAAGGAGGGTTAAGGTGTTAGGTAAGTGTTTAGCTTAAATGTCAAATCGGCTCGGGTATAGCTGCGTAACTGCTCCTTTTAAGGATTATAAGTCTATAGTCCTTGCAAGTGTATTATTATGCTCCTTTTAAGGATTATAAGCCTATAGTCCTTGCGATTTAAGGGATTATAAAACGCTAGAATAGTAGCTTAGGCCACCTATTCGGCTTGCAAGCACTTGCTTATAAAGCGGCTTTGCACATGCAAGCTATTTCTAGTAGAGTTTCTACACTTTGCACTTTATATAATATATTTTTAACTCGTCGTTTCTTGCAAGCTTTAACGAATTGCGGCATTTAACTATAAATAAAACATCTAAAATCTGTTAGCGATTGCTAAGACAACTATATACTTTATCTAGAAGGTAGCATTAATAACTTACATTACTTAAAAATAGCTATAGCAAGAGCAAGTTTCGATAGTAGTCTTATAGTTGTCCGAGGATTAAGTAATTGCTTTGCAAGAAGTAATAAAAGATAATGCGTTATATTAGCTATAAGAAAATGAGCAAAGGGATTATTTTTGTAAGTTTATTAAGTTAAATTACTTTAAAATATATAAATTGCTTTAATAAAAGCACCTCGATTTAAAGACATTTTATAAACTCTTTTTTAAGGGGACTTTCATTAATCTTGCAAGTGGAAGTACTTCCGCTTCCGATTAAGCGATATCTCTTAAAGGACTTTTACTTGCTTTAAAATTTCTAAACGCTTGAAGTTAATTAATATAACATTTCTAATCTCGGGATTTTATAGCATATTCGGTAGCTATATATTATAATACTTTACTTTATAATTTAACATCTTTATAACTGCCTTACTCGTTTCCGCAGCCAAATCCCGTCTAATAGTTAATATTAAATCTTTGCATGCTTGCTCGCTAGCTTATAATATAAGTAGCATATAAACTATCTTAACCCCAATATTAAGGAAGTAAAGGCAAACGAGAAAGATGTTTTTAAGGTAAACTAGTATAAGCTCTCCTTAAACTTTATTTAAATGTTAATAAACTAACCCTTTATGCTTTAACCTAGCTTCGAATGCTATTATAGTCCCTTTAGCAACGAAAGTATATCTATACCGCTTTAAAGTTTACTTAAATAAAGCGCTACAAGTACCTTGCTTTTTAAGTAGCTCATATTTATTATTAAAGTCTTTAGCAAGTTGGCGCAATATAAGTTTAATAAGGGACTTCCTCCTTAAAGTATATTTGTTATCGGCCTTATAAGTATAATATGCGTTAACATTTGAGCAAGCTTCGTTTAAAGGATGTTTTTGTATTAGCTTTAATAAGCAAGCTTATATATAGTATTATCGGTAAAAGACATTAGTCTCTTCGGCTACTTGTAATAATTTGATAAAATGCATTTGTCTAGTATAAGACTAGCGTGTAAAAGCCTTTAACTTGCTTAGCGTCTTAACGTCTAAGGTCTCCTCCGATAAGCTAAATAGACTTTATAAGTCTTTATGCACAATTATATTTGCAAAGCTATAGCTAGTCTTTACCTTTCGCAATTGTCTAAGTCTTAATATAATCGGCGACCGCTTAAAGGGATAAATTCACGTATAAAATATAAAAGGCAAAAGAGTTAAGGTCTTCTCTTTAGCAAGTATCTATCGTAAGATTGCTTCGTAATCGATCATAGCCCTATAAGCAATCTTTAGCGCGTGATTTTGCCATTTTTGGCTATAAGGGTTTAAGTCTAGTGCTATTAAGCAAAAGGTTAAGGTTTAGCTTACTATAGTGCGATATAGTAAGATGTTAACTTCGCTTTGCGCTTCGGCTTTGATATTCGGTTTTACAAGGTAATAGTAAAGCATATATAGCTTATTTTTTTTTAATTAAAAGAAAATATTAGCTTCTCTTATAACCAATTTGCTATATTCGAGGCTGTTCTCAATTATATAAGTATACGTTTACGTAAAAGCTGCTGCTATTAGCCACTTAAAGTAATATATAAACTTGTCCTCTAAATTAATCGGTATCTTAATCCGATTAATAACTTCCTTTAAAATATTTAAAAACCCTTTATTAGCTTGTAAAAGTCTAGCTTATAAATTAAAGACTAATAGCTTGTAAGACGGTTTGTATTTTACAACTATATATAAGCTTTATGTGCTATTTGCCTCCTTATATACGCAAATCTAATCGGCATTTTGCAGCTTTAGATTCGAGCTTAAGTTATGTCCTTTGCTTAAAATGCAAAGATCTTATAAACTTTGCTAAACTTCTTTGTTGCTATTACTAAGGGTATTAATATAATTCTCGAAAATAATGCCTTCGCTTAAATTAAACGTATAATAAGCCTTTTTTATTTGTTAAAGGTAAGAGATAATATATATTATCAGTCGCTTAACAGCTAAGCGCTAATATGCCTCCAAATCCTTCTCGCTTACTAATAGTCGGTCGCAAATATCTTGCTTAAGCTTTATAAGGTATTAAGTAAAGCTAAAAAGTTTTGCGTCTTTTGGGATATATTAGTAAATTCTTTTAAAGAGCTACTATTATAATACTAGAAAGTCTGTTTAAGGTTTTAATAAAGTCGGGTATAGCTTATTTTTAAAGCTAGTAATAAAACCCTATATATTAAGACTCTTATTTATCTAGATAAAAAGTAGCTTTAAGAGAAGTATATAGCAAGTATATATATATTCTTTGAATAATATAAGTTTTATCTTTTGTTACTTATCCTTTACATGTCTTTGTTCCCGTTTTACGCGCTTGTTAGCTTCCTTTGCTTGCTTATCTGCTTCTCGAAGCAGTTGCTTAAGACGTTTAAAGTTTAATTCCCTCTTTAAAGTTATTCTAGTAAAAGTATATTATTGTTATCGTGCTTAAATAACGACTTTAAGAAGGCTATTAATTCGGCAAAGCGGATTATTGTCGAGGCAATAGCTTATGCCGAGATAGCAAGACACTAAGTCACATATATATCCGTCGTACTTGCGCTTAGCACATTAAAGCTTAAATGTACTAGGGGCTAATTAGTTAGCGTCGGATTGCTAAGGCGACTCACATAGCACTTTAAGCCTTACTACTTGTAAAAGTCCTTACTTCGAATAACTTTAACCTCTCGAATTACAAATAAAAGAGATTAAACCCTTATCTAAGGTCATTTCTTAAGCAACGACAACAATAACTTAGTTATTCTTCCCGATTAGCTCTGCCCGGCTCCGCTAATAGACTTTATTTTACTTATATTAAAGGGCAGCTTAATATACCTTATTTTCCGTCGTATTACTTTATAATTTATTTTATTAAAATTTATTTCTTCTTTTACTATTATATTATTACTTTACCTCTTTCTCCTATTACGCTTAGCATATTTTATTAAAGGCGCAAAAGGAGTGCCTTTAACTTTAAAGAGTTAACGTCGCTATTAGCCTTTTATATATAGTTGCTATTTTGCTTTTAATCTATTACCATCTTATATATAGCGTTAACCACATTCGCGCTTGTAAATACAAGGAAGACAATTTTAGAAGATAAGTTCTTTTTTATAAATAACTCGGTAATAAGAGAACATATCTTGCAAATGTAATAAAAGGACTTTCCATTTGCATTAAAATATAGCTTAAAATTCTATAAGCTTAACTTCCTTAACAATACAATTAATAAAGGGGAAAGATGTTTCTATAATTACTAATAGTTATAGTGTATCCGATTTATACTCGAGTCCTTCTTTTTAAGGCCTAGTCTTAGACTTTATCTAAAATATAGCAACAATTTAAGCTATATCTTTTCCTTTAAAAAAGGTAATATAAAAGCTAGTTTGCGCGTTTTAATTGTTTAATTATAAAGCATTAAATCGCGAGCTAAGTATTAGGGCAATTTGCACCTACTCTCGTTACTTGCTATAAAGGCAGCAAATAGCTTATAAAAAGTCCCTTCTATTACCTTAAAACGTGCTAGCTATAAAGAGACAAAGATTAAGTTTAAATAAGGTAGCTTATAAGCTACTATTTACACTTTAGTCATATCCTCTTAACAAATCTTACAAAGCTATTCTCGATACTAGACTTGCTTTCGAAATTAAGGACGGATTTATAATCACATTTGCATTTGTAATAGAGGACAAAGTTAAGATATAGGCTAAGATGCTCCTTCTAAGATCGCTAAAGTTAGCAGCAAAGGTTACTAAAATGGAGAGCATATATATAATAAACTTCGGATTTAAGGACTTAAAATTAAAGTAGAAATTTATAATTGCTTATAATATTCTTTTGCTTTATTATATAAATGTCCGAACATATAGCTTTCTTGTACCCCTTAAAGCATTATACTATACTTACCGACTCTTAAATCGGAAGATAAATCTATAATACTTGTTTAAATTTCTCTACTAAATTGCTATACTATATAGTTTAAAGGATATATAATAGCCTAAAATATTAGAGCACTATATTTGTCTAATGTTTAGATTAGAACTAATGCTCTTATAAAATTGGAGTATAGCGCCGATGCTAGCATTAGCTATAAAGAAGCTTTATCAAATAAGAGAGAGTTAATACTAGTAAAATTAGGGAAATGCGATAGCAATAAGCTTATAATCGCGTTGTTAACATCTAGCTTCCCCTTAACCCTTTAAGCGCTTAATATCCTTGCTAGCTCCCTTATTCTTTTCTTAGTCTCGACTTTTAATTGACATTTATCAAGCTTCTCGGCAGCAATTTCCCTTAGCCGATCGCATATTTAGCGTGTATATAAATTCTTTATAATATCCGCGTCTTTATAAGTATTAGTATGCGTAATATATTAGCTTGCTACTTTAAAAACCTTAAAATAATATATATATACTTCTTTGCATTAAACATTTACAATTAAGGCATTATTAGCAATTTGCATATCTAATAGCCGATAGTAATTTATATAATATAAAGTGCTATATAAGTCTTATTTGTTTAGAAAATAGTTTATCCCGGTCGCACTCTTTATATAAGTAGCAAAGCTAATCGGTAGCTTTATTATTCCTCTTTAAAAGTGTAAAGTCGTGCACATCGCTATTTGTATAGCTATTATTGTAATTATAAGCATTATAAGATGTATTGTGTTTATTATCAAGTAAGCTTAAGTAAGCGCGACATTGCTCAAGTTTTGCAAATAAAAGGCGTTTCTAAGACTAGACAAACGGATTAAGACTAAGACTAAAGGGCTATAAAGTATTAACTCGGTATTTATTAAGATAGTCATATAACTTATCGTTTATTAAAAAGTAAACCGAGCAAGTTTAGCATTATCGCTACTAATTAATCTCTATCTAATATGCTACTAAGTCGAGGTAATTGTCGAGAAAACATAAGCGAGAACAAAGCTAAAAGACGGGAGGAGTTAGTTATTATGCAAGGCCTAGCAAGTGCAAGTGACTACTTTTAAACTTAAAGTGTCGCTTTATTGCTATTATAAATAATTAAAGCTATATTAAAATCGCATTTGCCTTCTTACTTTCCTCTTATAAACCTTTATAAGCCCTCGCGCTTTTAAATATTATTTTATTAGTATATAGTGCAACTAGCATTTATTTGCTTAATTCTTTGCCTTATCCCTCTATTTCCTTCGACCTATGCGAAATAATCTAATTAAAACACTGCCGTCTTACCACGCACTCCCGCTATCTTTTTATCCTCTTACCGCGAAAGAAATAATAGACGATAATATATAAAATAGTAATCTATTAGACTATTATTAAGGGTTAAGGTAAAAACGCAAGTTTTAGATACGCTTACTTAAGTTTATCAAATAGCGTTTAGCTTGCTAATTACATGCATCTTTGCATATTATTTCCCTATTTTATTACTACTGCAAGTAAGGCAAATAACTCCTTTTACAATGCCCTTATTATTGCAAGTTAAACATTTAATCATCTTTTGTTTTAAGAGCTTTCGATAAAGTAAAGGGCAATTAAAAAGAAGATTAACTTCAAAAAAGTAAAATCGTACTTAATAATTACTTAAGAAACTTTCGGGTATTTAATTAGAGTGCTTATATAATTTGGTTAGCAATCTAATACTAACTAAGAAGACCCTAGTTTAATTAAGCTCCAATTCCTTTTTAAGCTAAAACTATACACTTAAGCTTTAGTGGGGTAAGTAATTGCAAGACTTCTCCGACTTAGTGTTATCACGGGACTAGCACATTTGCTTATTTGCAAGAAGGATAGCTGCAAAAGCTATATGCTTAGTTATATAAGGTAAGCGCGGGGTTTAAAGGCTATTCTTCCTTCCTTGTCGATATTACCGATAAACGAGGAAGATTTCTTCCTTGCAAGCAAATAATAAAGAAAGTTTCGCATTTAATGCTATTACTATATATATATCTAGTCCCGCATATTTAAGTATACTAAAATGTAAATAAAGGAATAACACTTAGCCTTTTGCTTGATATATGCACATGAAATTAACCTTAACTATATAGCTCGAGATCTCCGCTTATTAGTGCACAATTATCTATTAACTTAATACGCTTAAGACTAAGGTTAGTTAATTTGTTTTCGTCACTTTTACTTGTAATTAACAGATAAACTTTAAAGCCTTGCTTTCCTTATTCTAGATTAGAGCTAATATTATATGCCTTTATTACTTCTTTTATCTCAAAATTATAAATTATTAAAGAAACTTAAAGTGTATTAAAGATAAAAGAGACGACGGTTTGCCCTTAAGCACATTAGTAGTATTCGATAAAAAGTAACTATAACACTTATTAAAAGGACTTTTATAACTCCTAGAAGTAGTAAGGCTGCTACCGAGGCAAGCAAATTAGCTAAATTCAAGCTAAGAACAAAGGTTAAAACTTTAAATTTTAAGGCGTTTCTTGCATAAAGCTGCTTAAGCGAGAAGTAAGCGAGAAAGCAATAAGCGGTAATAGTTATAATAGCTACAAATATAAGACTTCTTTCCTTGTGTTCGCCTTATAAGATAAAGGCAAAGGCTAACTAAAATAGGGTTAACATAGTAAGGCTTATAAAGAAAAACACTTATAAGAAAAATCTCCGAAAGTTTAAGAGGGGTGCACGACTAAGGTATAACTTCGAAGATATTATAGCTTATATATAAGTTAATATATGGGAATTTGCTTCTAAGAAAACACGCATATTAATTATAAGGCTTAGTAAAAGAGACAGGGCTTATAAACTATGCAATATTACCGGCTTAACCTCCTTCTTGTTATAAATAACAAGTATAACCTCCTTAGTAAAAATATATATAATAAGAATTCCTTAAACAAAGAAGTACTTTTAAGACTTCCCCCGAGGGTTATACTATTAAATAATAGCGTTTATAATATAAATAATAAGTATAAGAAATCCGAACGAGTATATTGCAATAGCAAGTAAAGTAGCTATAACTAGAATAAGTATAAGGCAATAATTAATAAGAAAGTAAGCTAGTGCATTAGAGAACGAGGAAGGCATATGCAAATTGCCTCGTTTTATAAGTTCTTCTTATATATTAAATTAGATCCCTATATTAGTTTGCTATTATAGCTTAATATTGTTACTATAAGACGCTTAGCCAAATAAGATTAAAAACCCCAATTTTTGCAAGGACTATAGCTTTATAGTCCCTACTTTGTACCTTATTCTTTCTAGGATTGTGAGTCTATAATCCCTAGCAATTCCCTTTACCTTCCGGGATTAGCGGGACTATAAGTTTATAGTCTTGCGATTCTAAAGATTATTACTCTATAAGCCCTTTCTCTTTACCTTCTAAGACTAGCAAGACTATAAGTCTATAGCCCTTGCAATTCCAGATTACTCTATAGCCCTTTCCCTTTACCTTTTAAGGCTAGTAAGACTATAAGTCCATAGTCCTTGCAATTCCAGTCTCGGTTTATTTTCAAACTCTATAGTCCCCTCCCGATTTGCCATTGTCGTGGTCTATTTTCACAATTCAGCCTTATGCTCAAGGCAAGCATTAGCACTATTGTCTAATATGTCTATGTGGAGTATCTTAATTGTTCCCTTATAGCTAGCAAAACATGCGGAACTAATATATGCTAATTTAGCAAATACTTTAATTTAAAGCATTGTCTCCCCTATGCTCGTCGACGAAGCCGTCTTAATTAATCTTTTATACTATATCTCTAGCATTGCCTTAACTAAATCTCGAAAAAGTAAAGTCTTACCGAGTAATTAAAATTGCATATTATAGTACTAATACTCCGCTTTAAACTATTTATCCCTCCCCACCTATCCGCATAAAAAGTTAAGGGCTAATGCATTATGTCTCAATTGTGTGCTTCTAGCTGCTTTAGCGATAAGGATCTTGCATATAAGCCTTAATGCCTCCCTTACATTAAAGTATAATAAGTTAACGAAGCCATCTTAATTATTTAAGGCGCTAGCATATTATGCTATAAGTATAAGCTACAAGTTTAATAAGCTACATTAATTGGTAAAGATGCCAATCGATGCTACAATTATAGCAAATAAGGAGATCGGCGTTATAGTCCTCTTATAAACTAAAAATTTCCCCTTAAGTTTAATTATCTCCTTCCGAATTAAAACTCTTCGAGCAATTTGTAAAGCCTTTTACTTCTATATACTTTATCTATTACTTATATAAAGCCTATTACTCGTCTAAATCTTGCTACTACTTTATAGAACAAGACAATAGCAAGACACTTTAAAAATGGTTCTTTATTAGTTTAACCCTTCTTAAACGCTTAAGCCTCGTTCTTAAACTTCTTATTCTTAAGCTTTACCCGCATGTCTACTATTATTTAAGGGTATCTTACTATTAACTTAAACGTTTATATTCCTTTGCTTTATTTCTTTAAGTTATTTATATTCGGTTGCAAACGTGTTTACAAGTATTTATTTAAATTGCTTAAGACTTATTATTATAAGAACTCCCTTTATCTAATACAAGAACTTGCTTTTTAACAATTAGTAGCTTTAACTATTTATCTTTAACATTATAAAGATGCATATAATATATTTATATTATAGATATCTTTTTAAAGCTTCGCCTAAAACGCTCGCTTTTCCCTTGCCACTACCGACTTAGCCTCTTTATTAAACCGCTTAAGATATAATCCTTCGAATAGTTAAGATGCAAGCAAAAAGACTTTATATTATACGCCTTAAAATAGATGCTTTTTTATACGATATAAGGGCTATTTACTTTAGTTCCGGCGTTACTATTAAGCTAAAGAGATTAATAGCCGAGAAGAGGCCTTTATTTCTTACTTTAGCAAATCTTTGCAAATTCTTAAAAAACTGCTATCCGAGTGCTATACCGAGTATATAAACCTTATTCGGGACAAAACTTGCATCTATAAGCACTAAGATAGCCGGTAAACGAGGTCTATAATAGGAAATAAAAAACGTATTAAGACAATTGTTCTTAAAAAGAGAATAAAGGGGAAGCTGCTAAAAGATATTAAAGAGTTCCTCGACTAAACATTTTAAAGATAATATTTTAACCGGGGTATCCCTTACCGAAGGGGTTACTTGCTATATAATCCCCCGGGAACTAGAAAATCAAGTTTAAGCAAGGCTATTACTAAGCACTTTAGTTTAAACATTTATATCTTTAACCTCTTTACTATTAACGAAGCTAACTTGACAAGTCTATTTGCTAAGCTCCTAAGTTGCTACGTGATTCTTTTAAAAGATATTAACGTTATAAGTTTAAATCGAGATGCCGAGACCGAGGACTCTCGCTAAACCTTAGCTCCCTCTCGAGAGCGCAAACTTGCCTTTAGAAAAGTATCCTTATTTGCTATCTTAAACGTTATTGATAATATAGCGTTACAAGAAGGCCGGATCTTAATTATAACTACTAATCATATCACTTACCTCGATAAAGCACTTATACGGCTTAGCCGTGTAAACGAGAAGGTCGAGCTCGGGCTTGCTAACAAGGAAATAATAGCTAATATCTTCTATCTCGTCTTTAAGCTTATAAAAGGCGATATCGCTCCTTTAAAGGACATTACTCTTTTAAAAGACGCTACTCTTTTAAAGGACGCTTAATTAAGAGAGAGTAAAAAAGTCTATAAAGCTGCAATAAGTTAGCGTAAAGAGGCTAAAAGAGTTAAATAGTTAGTAAAAGAGTTTATAATTAAGGTGCTAAAGCTAAAATTTAGCTTAGCTAAAATTCTCTCGTTTCTTTTAAAGTATAAGAAATTACTAGAGGAAGCTATTAATAATGTAAAGCAACTTACCTTAAAGCTTATTAAACTAGAGTTAAAGCTGCTAAAGATATCCGAAGATACTAAGCCTAAAGATGCCCTGCCCGAGATAGCTTAAGCTTTTAAGCCGGAGTTCGAGATAGAAGTATATGTTTTTAATAAACTATAAATTAAACTCTATTAATAGTCTACTTAGCTATTATCTATTAATAATAGCTTTAATAGAAGTAGTTTATTGCAATCCCTTATTAGCGTCCTTACCGGAAAGCGCGTAAAGTGATGCTTAAGCGACGGAGATAGCAAACGCGATAGCTATAATAAGGCTAAACCTTACTTTATCGTCTTACTTCTCTTCTTCTCGAACTTTACTTAAGAACCTATTACTTATATTATCTCTTTACCTTAATTGTTTAACGAAGTTATCTTTACAAGTTGCTATAAAGTTTGCTTAGCAAGTTATCGAAGCACTTAAGTTAGTTAATGCTAAGCAAGAGCCTCCCCCTCCCGCGAAGCCGTCTTGCCTTAGCTACAAAGACGGATCCGAGGAACCGAAAGCCTAAGCTTCGACGCTAAGGTTTAAAAAGGTTAATAAAGTATATATATATCCTAAGTATAGCCCGACTTTACTATTAATATTATATAGCTAAGACAAGATAAAGTATAAGTATAAAGTTGTAAAATTATTAATATTAGCTAATAAAGTAAGTAAGCTTAATTATTATATCTTTATCGTGCAAACACGTATAAGTAAGTATCTTAGCCTCTCTTTTAACCTTTGCTCTTAACAAGAGCTTAGATAAAAAGACTAAGAATTAGATTTAATATATAAATATCAAATCTTCGAGCTTATAAGACATCGTTTAAAAGGTTTTGCAAGACGTCTAAGGGATTTGCCTTTATAAAGAGAAGCCTTTAATAAATATAAAGCCGACCCGAGCACTCAAGTTCTTAATATATCTATTAACGAATTACTAAGTAAAGCAAAGCCTCCTTTACTATTACTTGTCCGACTTAAAAGAGTGCTGCTAAAACCCTAGCGTAGCCTTCGATTATTTTACCCTTAAGCATCTAGATTTGCTGCTTGATTTTATCAAGATAGCTTACACTTCGACTACCGAGCGCTTTAGCTTACTTCTCGAGAAGTGTCAAATCACATATAAACTTCTATAAACGCTCTTTAAGCCAAATACTTTAGCGTATATTAAGTATTTCGGCACTAGCTAGCTATAATGCGTTAAGTACAAATTTAAAGAAAAGAAAAAGATAAAAGATAAAGTAAAGTACTTTTATATTAAAGCTTACTATTTAAATTTTAATAAGAAGGTTTTAAGGGAGACCTCAAGTAAGCATGCTATTAAGAAATTCCGTAAGGCGAAAGCGATTATTGCTTTAAAGTTATTCCCCCTTAAATATTACCCGGGCAAAGAGCATATAAAAGCTTAGCTCTCCGAATATAGTCAAAGATTTCTATCTATAATAGACATCCACCTTTGCAAGTATAAAGGCAAGGCATTTTATATCAAGAAAGGACGGGTTATCGAGATCTTTATTAAGAGCTAAGTCGTGGTCGACGCGGCTTATTTTTAAGAAAAGAACCCGAATTACACTAGACTAGCTATTAAAGAATCTAATAAGGGCTTATTACTACTATCTAGTTAAACCTTTACTAGTCTTGACAATAGTAATAAAACTAATAAAGAGTTATCCCCGGTTAAAGACAATAAAATAGATTTGTTAAAAGTAAAGGGAGATAACTTGCTCGTTTATAGTTTAACCGTTCTCGGGTTTAGCTTAAACACAAGTAAATAAAGTAAGTATTTAATCCTTTTTTGTTATAGCTTAGCTAATATTAATATAATAAAGTTAGCTATCGCTAATATTAAAGAGATCGACTAGAAACAAGTAGCGTTAAATAACCTTTATATCCTTATAAAAAAGAAGAAGGCTACTCGAGCTCTTTCCGAAGCTTATATTAAGCGGGCGTTAACTAATGCCTTTGACGATATTATAAAGGGAAAGGGGCAAGGGTTTAACGTGCTCTTATAATAAGGTATCTAGTCTCTATTTGCGTCGTGCTCTTACTAATATGTTATATTAGCAAGCTACTAGGTATAAGGAAGACCTTAATAGCTAAGTTGCTTGCCAAATATCTTTAAAGGCCACTTATATAAGTCTTTGCTAATAAGCTTAATATAATAATAAAGGCCGTCGAATAGCGATTGCCTTATATCTTTAAGCGCGCTACTCGATAGAAGGCAGTCCTCTTACTAGATAAGGCAAATATACTTCTCGAGTAGCGCTTAGCTTAAAATATTTATTAAAATGCTCTCG
>Ga0302221_10001284_pt1 | contig 16381 bp, 7 predicted proteins | sample II_Palsa_E2_1_FD_193517 | JGI IMG/M metagenome (GOLD analysis project Ga0302221, IMG submission 193517) | Peat permafrost microbial communities from Stordalen Mire near Abisko, Sweden - II_Palsa_E2_1 | ecosystem: Environmental > Terrestrial > Soil > Palsa > Peat permafrost | place: Sweden... | reverse complement strand
ATGCCAGAATCAAGACTTGATCAGGCTCGCTTCAACATTCTCAATCCACCACTGGGGAAAGTCTAGCACCTTCCTGTGCAACCTCGCCTGCTCAGCGGCGAAGACCATTGCATGACTTCTGATGACTTCTTCTAAGCTGCAACCAACATGTTCACGTTGAGCTTCCTCAACACTGGCGCCGTGATTCTTAACAGCATCCACAGCAAGGATGAACTGCCTGGCAAGCCCATCATCTCCACCACCATGGCCACCACCTGCCACGAACGGTCTATATATCTTCTTTGCGCCAGTATTGAAATCTTCTACGGTGATGGTATGACTATCGGCGTAGATCTCTCCATCAGTGCCGTAAATATTTGTATATCTGTCACAGATCTTCTTTGTATGAGCGACCATGTGAAAGACTGCGGTCTTGGCCCCACGTCCAACGAGAGCTTTCTCGTTGTCATCATTGACCTTGGGGAGAGGATCATTGTCCCAGCTCATTGTCACCACTTGTTCATCACACACATCGTTGTCTGACTCGTAAACGCAACGCCCAAACCAGTTCTTGGCTGCCACTTCTGAATCGGGTGTATCGTTGGTATAGTTCTCCTCGAGTCGCTTCACGATAGCAGCTTCGCCTGCTGCAAGACCACCAGCGGAGATGCACTCCTCAATCTCTGGGACCACAATATGGACGGGCCAGTGAGTGTTACCTGATCCGAGCCCCTTGAGCTCAGAGCCCAGGTAAATCTTCTTCGCAGAGTACTTGCAGGAGGTCTGGATGGGGCAAGAAAGACAATTTGTGGCGTTGCCAGCTGCAGTGGGCTTTCGAGTCTTATTGAAGTATTGCAGAGATCCGACCGAAGTGACAGTGGTTGGTATGTGAGCTGGCTTGTTAGAGCCTGGTGGTGGGGAGCATAGCAACCAAAGGAGGACGTCAATATCATGGCAGGACTTGGTGAGGAGGGATGGCGCTGTGGTAGATTCCCTCCGCCAGTTACCTCTGCCGCTCGTTAGTCATACACATTGCGGTGAGTAGCATGGAGTTATACCTAACATAGCTGTGGGTGAAATGCCACCATCCAACGGGTTCCGTATGATTGATTGATACGATTTCTCCAATGATCTTATCTTCCAAGAGTAACTTTCTCAAAAACATGTTATGTGGACTGTATCTCAAGACGTGACCAATTGAAAAAACAGTCGATGGCGTAGTACTTGGATGGTTTGGGAGTAGAGACTTGTATATCGAGACGCAGTCGTCCAAAGTGGTAGCCAAAGGCTTCTCGCACATAATATGCAGACCGAGTGGTGCCAACCCAACAATAACCTCCTTGTGCTGTTCATCGAGGACGCAGATGAAAGCTCCGTCAACTCCCTCCGGTACTTCTTCTCCCCTGCTGGCCTTCGCACGCCTCTCTAACTCCCATTTCAAGAACGCTTTCCAATCTTCGAAATCCTGCCCCTCGGACGGCCCTGCCTTGCCCCAAATATATTTCTCCCCAAGCTGTTTTCGTTTGTATGCAATGGGCTCTGCCACGGCTCCTGTTATGCCGTTTGTCGATTCCGCGATAGCTCTGGCGTATGCATTACCTCGTGAGCCCGCCCCAATGATTAGAAATCGAGGAGGATTCGCTGACATCGCAGGACGAGGAGGAGCGGGAAGGCAGTCGCCATCGTCGACCGGAGAGTCCGCGTGAGGTGCCATGATTAGTCTTGAAGCCGAATAACTGGAAGTGCGACTCTGGAAGGTATCGATCGTCTTTTGAAGCCGAATCCTAGGCTTCCGCCTGTGAGCCGGTCAGCCTTGCGGCGTCCGATCGCGGGTTCAAGTCCATGCAACGTTACGGACCAGTTACATGGTTGGCGTTTGTATAGCAGGGACCAGCTGGAGCCTACATATCTCGAGCCAATTGTACGATTGGTAATGTCATATGGCTGATCGTGTTCTGGCGTGTCAAAGGTGGGAGAGGTCGATTGCGGCTGCCCCACCTAAGCGGAATGCCGCTTTTGATCTGGAGGCTCATGGTGGGGGTTCTTTCAAAATAGCTCAGGCTGTAAGGCATGCAAGTATTCCTTCTAAAGAAATTAAGTGAATGTTCGGTTATTCTTCCTTTCTCATTTGTCTTATAGAAGATACTGGATTCTTTCCTTGGATTTAGGTCCTTGGAGCCGGTCGTGGGTGTAGAAATCTCGCCTAGCTAAAGGGGCAAGACTTTGCTTCCTATCCACAACCTACCGGTAGTCACAGCAATATCTAAGACCTCAAAAACTTCAAAAGGGGCCAAAAACAAATTACGATAGCCGTGGGCAAAAAAAAGTCAGTCGCTCTTCGTTGCTCCGTATCGTTGACAACTAGCTAAGGAGACGCGAGAATCCTCGATTTGAAGCACCTTAAATCTCGTTAGACTAGAAGTTAAAAGGCGTCTGTTAGAGTCTGAAAGAATGGTCTTTGCATGGTTAGAGGTTATTTCATTCTATATAGTTAGAATTGTTTCCGGGGGGTGGTCAAGTTGCGATGCCCAAGCTCGCTTGACTCCCGCCGACTCCCGAAACAATGCATATCGCTCCAAAAAAAATTTAAAAAATTTCAGAAATGTCCAAAAATGTTAGGAGGTTAATCCCAAATGTTGAGCCGACCCAGACGGGACTCGAACCCGCAATCTTTGCCACCGGAAAGCAACGCCTTACCATTAGGCCACCAGGCCGTCCAGAAAAGCTGGACGCTTTGAACCAAAAATGCGCTTATTTATATTCATGTTACCCGCATGCATGGTGGAAGATTTCGGCCAATCATATGCCTGCATTAGGGCTAGTTTAGTCCAAGGGGAAGAAAATAGAACGTAGATATTGAGCTTACAAGAGTGTTTGACAAATTTTCCAAACCAGTGAATAATGATCGTTATAATCTAATACTATAAGTGCTGCTTTTGCATGAAGGAAGCTTTAATTACTCCCCTCAGATATATAAGCAAAATAATCCACCCAGCGATTTTGTAGGCCTGGAGATAGACAAATTTAAATACATGCATCGAAAATTGTCTAGTGTCTAAAGATTAAGTCAAAATTTATAGTCCAGGTCGCTTAATTCTTTATGTGGTTATGCTTGGTAGGATTTTGGAAACAAGGTTTATAATTAACACGACCAGAACCTCATCGATTAACTTCCTTGCTCCTTGCGCATTAAAATTATATTTGGTTTACTGACCTTTTCCCCTTCCATAAAATTCATTTCTTGACACAGCTCTGATTTTAGAACAACTTCTTTGGTGTTTTGCGATTAGTTTTAGATATCGGGTCTAAAGGAGAACTATAGAATAACTTCCTGTTGGTCCACCGATAACGCGTAATAGTCGTCACGTAGGCGTGGGAATATTAATTGCGTAAAGTAATGATTGATTAAGGAGAAGAATAAGAATATAATAACGAAGTATCGTTATACCCGAATCCTGACTAAGCTATGCCTAATCTGGTAACTATATACAAGTGCCGAGATATACCCGCTCGACACGTGACCGGCATAACTATAATACTACAGTTACATCAATACTGGAATCACTTTAAAAATAGCCCAAAAATAATATTTTTACTAGATCAAACACTAATTTCCTAAAGGAGCCTAGCTTATTCTTCCCGTCCACTCAATACGTCCATATATCCATAAAAATCCTCTTTGCTAAATACGATAAAATTATTCTTAACACAATACTCCCTTTTTCACCCGTATACTCGTTATTCCCGTTTAACCTACTCCTCCACGTCTAACTATAATATATTTATATTTAATAATTATATTAAGACGCTCGAAAATTTTATTTTTATTATAAAGTCGACAGGATTTAAATTTTCCTTAATCCATTTAATCTCCGCGATCTTATATCGTTTATAAGCTTAATAAAAATATATAATGTCGATTATAAATTACTTTTTTTATATAATTCTTAACTTAATAAAATATTTATAAAGTAATTTTAAATCTATATAAATAATTAATAATAATTTAATTCCAAATACCTTATCGACCGTAACTTTAACTAATACTCTTATATCAAAATCATAAATTATTCTATAAAGCTTAAACACTAATATACTTCTAATAACGTACTTATACTTCGTGAAAGACTAATAAAAAATATTTACTCGTTTAATGTCGTTAGTTAATACAAGAATATACTCGATCTATAAAGAGAGATCTTTATTATTAATAAATAATATATTAATAAAAATAAAAAGACATAATAATTCTTTTTCGAGTTTAACGAAATATAATCTTTTAATAATATTTTTAATTTATTACTAAATATATTTATTAAACTTCTTAATATTATTTTTAATAAATTTAATAATTTAAGTAATAACTAATAAATTATATATTACTTTAAGTTAATAAACGAATAAAATATATATTCTTTTAGTGCATTAAGTAATATATTAGTCCTTAATATTAAGATTTTAATATATAATGCCTTTATTATTAATTATCGTTATGTTTTTATTATTAATGATTTTAAGATTCTTATATTATTATACTTATATAAAAATAATTATAATATTATTAGTTTTAATAATCCCTTTATTAAACTTAAAATTATAAATAAAAATAAAATATTTATATTCTTTTATTATAAACTTTATTTTTTTTAAACTTATTTTTTTTTTTTAATAAAATCGTTATCTTTGATAAAGAGAATATTATTAGTTTATAGACTAATAATATTAAAGAGTTTATTATTATAAAAAAGACAAAGATTATAAATTAATTATTTTATAATTAATTCATTAAGGTAATAAAAATAATAAGTCTTAAACTAATGATTTTTAGTTTTAAGAATATTATATAATAATTTAATAATCTTTAAGACTAAGTCGTTTATTAAATTTAATTATTTTATAAGTTTTTAAGATAGATTAATATAAAAGTCATGACTTAATATAATTATCGATTATATATAAATTTATAAAATATCTTATAAATATAGTCTTGTTATTTTAATAATTATAACGATAATATTAAAAATAATTCATTAATTAATTTATTATATTATAAGTAACTAGATTAATATAATATACTTGGAATTATCGTTATATACTTAAATAATTAATCTTGACTTCTTGAGTTTATTTTTAAAGCCCTTATACTTAACTTTATTCACGAACTTAAAGTTAAAAATATATACTCTATTAAGGATATTAGCTTTAAAGATAACGATAAAGATATTTTTTTTAAGGAGTCCGGTAATTTTAATTTAATAAAATACTTTATAGTCAATATCGTCTTATAAGAATAATATAATATTAATATATTTATATAAGTGACTTTTATTATACTTTATTATAAATAAAATATTTATAATAATAAAGTCTTTATTTTTAAGATTTTAATTATTTTAATCCGGTAGATCTAATAAATTAGTCTTAATTATAGATTTATTTAATATATAAAATAATTTTATTAATATTAAATAAAATATTATATTATTATATAAAAGTAATAATATATAATTCTCTCCATTAATAATTATAAGTTTATATAGTCCTTCTTAATTATCCGGTTGACTAATATTATTTTTACGTTAAATTAAAATATTTAAATTAATCATTAAATTATAGATTTTAATTATATTAAGTTTATTTTATATTTTTAAAGTATTAGTGATTAATCTCTTAATATATAGTTTTTAAATTTTTATTATAATCTTTTTTAAGGCCATAAAATATTATATAATAATCAATAAAGAAATATTATATTCGATTATTTAAGATAAAATACTATAAACTAATAATATAAATATTAAGTCATTAAGTTTTATAATATTATTAATAACTTTAAAGATTATCTAAAGTATTATATTATTAATATTTTAAATTTTGATCAAAATAATATTATAAATTTATTAAACTAGATTATAATAATATTTTATAATTTTAATTAAATTATAAGTTTTTATAAAAATAATTTTAATCTTAATACTTATAATATTTATATATTAAATAAATTCCTTACTTATAAATTATTTTTTAATATTTATTATAAATTAATTTAATAGTCTTAAATATATATTAATTTAATATTTTTATAAAGTATTTTATATATATATAATATTAATATTTTAAAGTTATTAATTAATTTAATATTATATATCTTTATTAATTATATAAAATATAAACTTTTTTATAATATAAAAAATATTAATAATAATAAAATAATTAAAGTTAATATTATTTTATAAATTAAACTTAAATCAATTAAGTACTTTTTTATACTTTTAATAATATTTATAATATTTTATTAAATATTTAAATATATTATAATCAATATTATAATTTATATATTTAAATATATTTTTTAGTTAATTTATAAATAAATAACTAAAATAATAATAAAGATATTATAATTCTATATTTATAAAAAAATAAAGATTATAAATAAAGGATTCTATAATATAATTTTAAAGAATTATATTTTAAAGTAAAAAAAAATAATTAAAATATTATATTATTAAAATTTCTTTAATAAAAATAATAATCCGATTAATAAGATTATTAAAATAAATATTTAATTTATTTATATTTATTAAACTAAACAAGAATAATATTTTTATAAATATAATATAAAACTTTATTTTATTAATTAAAATATTTATTTTTATAAAATTAATAAAAGAAATTAAATTAATACTAAATTATATTATTACTTATCTTTTAATAATTTTATTAAATATAATATTTTTATTAATATATTATAAGACTTAAAATTATTTAAGTCTAGTAATTAAATATTTTAAAATATTAATATTAATTATAATTTTATAAAAGTAATAAAAATTATATTTAAATATATTTTTTATTATAAAGATATAAATATCTTTAATATATAATTTATTAAAGATTAATATAAGATTATATTTTATTAATTAATAAATAAATAAAATAAAATTAAAGTCGTTTATAAAAATATTTATTATTTTTATTAATATAATAAAAATAGTTTAAGATAATAAACTTATAATTAATATAAAATAAATTTTACTAGTCCTATTAATATTATTAATATTCGCTAATAAAATAATAAAAGCACTAATTATTTTATCGAGATTATCTTTATTTTTATTATTCTTATTATTCTTATCTAGTTTACCCTTGACGTTCGTCACGTACTATTAGTAAACTACGTTAAAATTCTTGTCGAAATCACAAGACTTAATATTTTTAAATTTATAAAAGTTCTTAGTCTTAAAATAAGTCTTTTTCTTTACTTATTCCTTAAGACTATAGTTCTAGAAATAATAATTTAGTTTCTTATAAATAAAGTATAATTTTATAAGGCCAAAGCGGGCACGTGATATAGAGCTATCACGGGATTTAAAGAAGCTTCTAAAGTTATTATAACTTTCGTGATTATGGTCATTATTATATTATTGATTTTTATTTCAATAATTATAATAATTATTATTTAAATAATATTTCTTGTCGGTAAAATAAAATTTAATATTATTTAGCTATTATTTCTTCTTGTAAATAATTATTAATAATTATAACTTATTTATAAGTTAACTAGATTCTTTAAAGGAATTAGTTATAATTAGTTAATAAATTAAATATTTTTAATAAGTCATGATTATTTTATTAACGTAAAATATAAATATATATAAGTTAAATAAAAGTCCAAATTATAACTTTATTAAATTATTAAGTAATTAATACATGACTTCTTAAATTAATTTATTTAAATATTTTATTATTATTAATTTTAAAATAAAGTTATTTTATTTATTAAAGTTAATTTAATAATACTTAAGACCTTAAAAATAAACTTTTATATTATTATAAATATTATTAAATAATAATTAAAATAATATATTATTATAATAATATATTTTAATTAATTCTTTAAATATATATAAAAATATCTTTATATATATTTCTTTAAATAAATTAAATTATTAATATATATTATAAAATATTAATAATTTATAATTAAAGTAATTATTTATTTTATTATATCTTATATTATTATTATAGTTTTTATTTATTTTTAAAACTAGTTTTATATTTTATATTAATTAAAGACCAGATATAAGTTTAAGAATAAATTATTTTTAATATAGAGGAAATAAAGATATTCTAAAGAATATTAAAGACAATAAATATTAAAATAATAATAATCTTGTGTATAGCGAAGTAAATAATATTAAAAAAATAAATTATTAAAGAATATAAAATTAAAATTTAATTTATAATAATAAAAAAAATATTAATTAAATTAATAATATTAATAATAAAGGAATAATATTTATTTTATTATAATTATATTCATTAAATATTAAGAATATTAAAGTTATTAATTTATTTAAAAGATTATAATATATAAGACTTAATTTAATGATTTTAGTATTATTTTATTATATTATATTCTTTTGTTTTAATACCTTAAACAATATCTTTATAATTATATTCTTTAATAATTTAGTTATATTTTTAATATAAATATTATTATAATATAAATAAGTCTTAAGTATTTAAAGATCTTTTATTTAATAATTATTCTTAAAGATTTTAATAATAAAATCTTTAAAATCCTTATAAAATAATTCTTAAAGATTATAATTTATTATTTTATTTTTATTATATTTATATAACTTTATTAAAAAATATTTTAAGAATTAATTCTTTAATATTATTTTTTTATTTATTTTATATTTTTATTTTTTAATTTAAGTATTTTAATTTATATTTATATTAGATTATAATACTTTAAAGAAGTATAAACTTAAGATTAAATATATTTAATTATTAATTAAAAATATTAATTTATAAATAATAAACTCGCGCAATAAATTAATAAATTTTTTAATTATTATAAAAAGATTTTTTATTCTTAAATATTTATAATATAAATATAATTTAAAATATTCTTATTATTTTATAATTTATAAGATTATTATAATATTATTTTAAATAATTATTAATAAAGAAAAAAAGAGAAGAATAGATTAAAGAACTTGATTTATATATAGTTCTATAAATAAAGATCTTATAATATTATTTATAATATTTTCAGGAGTGGTCCTTGTCCTTTAGACAAGGTTTATTAATAAAAAAAAAAAGGATAAAACAAAGAGGTCATTAGTGTATAATATTTATAATCTCTTTGATCAAGGAATACTATAAAGCCTCTTTAAATAATTATTAATAAAGAGGAGAGGGAAAAAATAAGGCAAAAAAATCGATTTATATATAGTTTCATTAATGACGTCTCAGGACTAGGCTCTTAATACTTTAATAATTATTCTTAGCTTTTAGATAAGACGATTCTTTTATTCCTTACTTATATTTATTTCTTTAAACAAGGAGTTCCTGTCTTTATTCTTGTCTTGACGGGATTAATTAATCAAGCTAATAATCTCTATAATTAAATTATAAAAATATAAAAATTTTATAGTCTTTAAATTAAAAAAAAAAAGAGGAAAAAAAAAAGAAAGAGGGGCTTTAAGTATTCCGGAAAAGACTAGCTTATAAGACATAAACTTTAAACGATTTTTTAAGTATAATATTTCTTGTCCGTAGTCCCTTAAGTATAATTTATTATTTATTGCTGGACTTATAATTTTTTTTTTAAATAAAATATCGTTATTAATAAAAAAGAAAGAAAAAAAAAAAATTAAAGAAGTTAAAAAAAATATAGCTATAGCTGGCGTCTTATTTATCGGATATTTTTTATAAAAGTTTAAAGTTTAAAATAAAGAAAAAATATTATAAATATTTAGTTTTATAAAAAGAGGATAAGAGTTTATATATTCGAAGAAATAAAAAGATTTAAAAGAGAAGAAGATTTAAAGAAGTCGTTATAAAGAAAAAAGTTTTATAAAGAAGATAATAAATAATCAGGTATTAATAAAAATAACTTTATAATAGATTATTTAATATTTTTAATATATTATTATATTTAGCAAGAATATAATATTTAATTATATAAGTTATTTAATATTTTTATATAGTTGTTTTTATATTAATTCCCCCCTTCGACATAAAATAATATTATTTATTATAAATTACTAAATACTTTAAGCTCTTAGTTAATTTTTTTCTGATTTATATATATAAATTAATTAATATCGGTTTATCGATAACGCGTAATAGTCGTTATATAAGTATAAAAATATTAATTGTGTAAAGTGGTAATTGATTAAGAAAAAGAATAAGGATATAATAACGAAATATCGTTATACCCGAATCTTGACTAAGCTATGCCTAATCTAGTAACTACATACGAGTGCCGAGGTATGCCCGCTCGACACGTGACCGGCACAACTACAGTGCTGCAGTTGCACCAACACTTCCAATCCTTCAAAATTATCCAGAATCTGCACATTACTTATAAAAGCAACACTGTTAATATATATCATTGAGGTCTGATAATTTTTTAGGTGTTCCAGCTTTACTATCATTTTGGGATAGATGGCCAATTCAAGTCTAGAGGGGCACTGGACAGCAATGTCCCCCTCCACGCCATAGATGAAAAGAACAGCTAAAGATTGGAGCGACCATCTTAAAGGTTTTAGTGTTATTGAAATATAGGAGGGGAATTGAGAAGAATAGAATAACAGACAATTGATAGGAGAGAATTTTGGCTCAGGTATTGTTGAAGAGAGAAGAGTGAGAAGAAGCATTTTCTCTCCCGGAGTTTGGAAGTCCGCCGGAAGCCGCTACAGATCAAGTAAAGTTTAATTCCACGAGTAAAAGAAATTCCTACCAGATCGAAAATCAAGCACGAGTGAATGCACGAAGCCTTTGTTTTAGATCTTAAACACGTGATCATAAAGTCGAGAAATTTATAATAAAAAGGGGCTTGACTTGGAGTCTTAGGCTAGGAAGATAGATTCAGGAATTATAAGGACCCGTATATCTGTTCAATCAATAGTTATTGCTAGATCACGAAGGAACAAAGAGATGCCTTTACATCTCCAGCCTTCCAGTCGTTGAATACTACTTTAGAGTATTTCCAAATACGCCAGCCAATTCGAGGATTTAGAGGCAGAAGATATGGGGAGAATTGGAGAAGAAAACACAATATCGTTGCGGGAGGAGCCACCTCAAGGAAACCGTTCAAAGATTCTTTCCTTTATTGAACTAGCACTGGTGCGAGTTCTGGGAGTGCTGGGGCAGGGTTTGTAAGCGGTTTGTTCCAGGGCGTTATTCTAGGGCGTTCAGTTCTAGGCATTTTTGTTCCGGGGCGTTTTGCTAATGCTTAAAGGGCGTTCCTGGAGTAGTCAGCCTCGATGCGGCCGACAGTTTACTTATTATGGTTGCGAGTTGTAGGGCTTTAGGGTTTGAGAGTTGTTTCGGGAAGAGGGTCTGTGTGGTAGGCGAGGATTATTAAGGATATACTTTTTAAGCGTGGGGGACGGGCAGGGAGGTTAACACTAATAACCGTGCTTTTCATGGATCTAGAGGTGAGGGAGGAAGGAAAGGGGGTCCTAGTTACTTAGATGAAGATGTTCTACTAGTATTAAGAATTATATAAAAATAAGTCGACACAAATGTAATTTGGAGTTGTTATTCTTAGATTACTTAACGCTTTAGGATACCTTTCCGGATCGCTATAGGGGTATCCGCGACATCTCTGTTTTTATTTCTATCTTCGCAACGCCAGGGCGGGGAATAACCTCTCCCCGTGCATGCCCGTGGGCTACCTGCATCGAACTGTTCAAGAATTCCTCGTCACTCCTGAAATCATGTCTTTCTTTAAGAGGAAACATAATTTGATCCGGATTATGCAATGTTCAAGTCGTCTATTTACGAACTGCAGATTATGGTTCCAGATCAGGACGGGCTTTGGTTTTCTGCGTTAACATACGCTCGACGGAATCAAGCCCGAGGGCGTACCTCACAAACCGCTTTGTTAGATCACTTGCACACGATATCTTCTCAACGGACTTACGTAGGCCTCGAGCCGGAGATGAGAGCTAAATACATCGGTGGCGCCAACGGTACACTTGTCTACCAAGCAAGTAACGTTTATGAGTGTTTTCTATCTACTGCGGTAGAATTCGATCTGTATGTACCTACGGGACAAAATCTATACCGACTCGCAATATCCCACTAGCATAGCCAAGAGAAACCTCTGCGTCATGCTCTAACCATGGGCTACCATCCCAGCCCCGAAACGGGTGTTAACACTCTTGTCCTGTGGTCGAGACCCTTTCGATTCTGAACTGGAGTTAAGGTCTGCACCTAGGACGTCTACCCTTTCTCTAGAAAGGGAGCGATCTGGCATTTTGCATGCAGTAATTCGATATCTCAAAAAGACTTACCCTTGCCTTAGTAGCATTTCTTATAGACACGAGCGAGCGCTCACCGTATAGGCAGATGTGTTTGAGGCCCTGCTACATCGATCATCCAGAGAGATGAGAGCTTCTCTCTCTTATGACGACGACTATGACGAGGCCCTCAGCAGGTTATATAAACAATACCCAGACCTGCAAAAACGGCTTCTGTCGCTTGTGGCTGACGATAAATTGGAGCGGTCGATTCGAAGATCGTGCTTTACCTAGTAAGAGATTGTAAGATAAAGCAACCCCGGAGGGAAATTGACGTACGTGCATATGATCAGCCTTGGTTGGCCCACAACTGACGCTTCCCCTTTACTGTGAGCTTGGATTGTTATGAACGAAGAATCAAATGAAGTCTCCTCCTTCGCTACTCTACTGAAAATATCAAAAATGAACGAAACGATGATGTTTAGGGCGGGCTGAACTGATTTTCTTCGAACTGTTCCGTGTCGGGGTGCATCGTACTACCTGGGCTAGCTTGCTAATGATTCTTAGTTGGTTACTGGATTTTCGAAAGAGGTTGCAGAGTAGCATTCGACTGTTGGCTCCAAACGCAAGTGTAAAAACGAAAGCTGAGGTTCAGTCGGGCCAAATTGGGGTCGTCTAAGCTTGCTGTTTCTCCCTCTCAAGGGCTCGCCTGCAGAAGAAGAATCCAGCTGACCGACCACTACGGGGGTGTCGAGCCATATACATGCAGGAGCCTGCATAACGGGTTCAGGTTATATGTAACCTTACAGCTGCATGCATAACAACTGTGAAAACTCCACTTTTGAGCGGGCGCTCGAAAGACGCGTCTGGCCCATTTCACACTTAATTCACGATTTTTTAACTCGCTGACCACGCAACGAAACCTCATTTAAATTATAACAGCTCGCATGCAGTTAGATTTGTATATATTGCAATTTATTTGAGCTATAATGCTCTTGTCCTAGAGGTGTGGTTGTGAAGTTATTAAGAAAATGGCGAGTTTTGAGCCAATTTTGTATGTGATTTTGAACAAATTAAAAACACTCAAACGTCATCCATCAATTACGGAATAATTGCGCAAGTAGAACATAAGCCCTTGGGACCAATTATAGCCCTATACTCTGCGATTAATTTAAGCTACAGCCCTCCCATTCCAGAGTTGTGGTTTCTGAATAATTAATGGGTGGTAAGTCGGCGTTTTTTGGGCGCTTGCTTGAACGTGCTGCTTTAACGATAATTATGCATACACCAAACCTTCCTATTATGGATGAACACAGCCTTAACAACCGGCAAGGGTAAACTTTCCGCTCTGTACGACATACTCAACATACATCTTTTCATTGGTACATCGGTGTAATAATGGACCGTTTCCTTTGCAGCAAGGGTATGAATACTTCCTGCAATCTTCGTTGTAGTTTTTAGCACTCCTGTTTGTTGAGGCACTATCTGTCCAAATGGGCAAGATTCCGGTAGGATATAGAGACAAGTTTCGATGTGTCTTGTATGAAATTAATGGAATTCTTCCTACCCAAGGCTTCAAAACCTTGTTCTGGAGCCTGGTGCATCTTGCTTACCCGTTACTTCAAAAGCGACTCTTGCGTTATTAGGGTGTAGGTTCCCTGATTGTCCATTCCTCCTGGCTTCTTTGGATTTTTCCAGATTGTCTTCACCGGTGGAACTCAATCCCATCGACCAGGTCGAAATCTGCTAAGCAAGGGTTAGTTTCGCTGCAGGGCTTCTTGAATCCTTACACAATCCTTCGGAGCAAAATCTTTGGAAGCATCTGGCAGAAGTAATTCATCTCGAAAGGGCGATGAGAGAAGACCTGACAGCATGCCTGCACGTCTTTGAATGCTTCATTTACTTGTGGTGAGATATTTTAACCGCCCCTTTTGCAGAAAACAACAAGAAGATCATTGTCTGTAACTCCTGCATGGTTTGCACATCCCTACTGCAAGTCAATTATTAGTAAACCATCATTGAAGCGAGTTGAAAGTGGAGCAACTCTTCTGCCCAATCGTGCCTAATTGAAGGAAAGAATCTGCTATAAAATTTCCTGATCGAGTTCCAGGTAATAAGCAGCCAAGTCAGAACAAATTCAGCATGGACCTCCTTTTCCTCAAGTGTCAGGAAGCAATATCCTTTTCCGAAGTCAAATATAAATCACTCGAGGCTCAGGCCTCCCTATCAATGTTATATTGGGAGTAAAGCCATGATACGACGTGCAGGAAAAACTAATCCCTAACAGTCACCGGCTCAGATTCTCTGTCCATTCAAACGGACGAGTGTGCTTGCTAACTTACTCCTTTAAAGCCGCAATACTTTCTTGCACGCAACTATTCAACAAATCCCCAGGAATAGGCAGCCCCCTGGTTGAAGCTGAAGATTTCCCCTCATATCTACATTGTCTCCTGCCTGAACAGGACACCGATCAAGTTTCCCGCTTTATCTCAATACTCTTTTCATTATCCTGTTGCACCTGGTTCCACCAACTGGTTTTTAAGGGCATGTTCTTCTCTGTTCACAATGGCCCAAATTTTCTATAAAGAGCAGAGAAATCCCCCTTCACCATCCATCTCAGTATCAACATCATCATCAGCATCCTCATCTTTGCAAAAACCTCCAAACACCTCAAAAACAAAGCACAGCTTCCCAGCTTCGACTACTCTAGCGTTCGTATCTTCAATATGCGTTTCAACCTCGCTCTCATCACTACTACCCTCTTCGGCATGACCCTCGCCTCTCCCACAGCGTGCGGCTCAAACCTCAAAGTCCTCGCCGACCGATCTGCAAACAACGCGACTCTCGTGCTCAACGTCAACGGAGGTAAGCCTTCACCTCCTCCTCTACCCTATGCCTTCACTAGTAAGCAAAAATGCTAAACTAACAAACCTCATAGACCAACTCTCCCCCGACGTAAGCACGAAGTGTATCGTCAACTGCGGAGAGGTGCTCGCTGAGACCGGCTGCATTCTCGCCGCAATCGCTACCGATGACCCGGTGGCGTTGCGGTTGTGCTTCAAAGCCGTCGACTTTAGCAAAGTGAGTAGCTTCTAGACTGGTTACCCCCGTCCCTTCCAAAAAGTGGAAAGGCTGAAATTTGGTGTGAAATCAGTTGTGCAGCTGCGGCGACTGTATCCCAGGCTTGAACACTTTCCTTAACAATAACGGGCTCTGCAACCAGTAAAGTGAGACAACTCAACAGGTGATGGTGAAGGTTATGGGCTGATGAGAATTGAGGATGGGAACGGGGTGAACAGCACCAGGCCAGTATTTCTTGATCTATTCCGTTATTTCTTTGGTTTTTGGGCTAGCAACGCACCTCATCTCCAGTGCAGACATACCGAACACTAGCTAGTTATTTTTTGTTATTTTTTGTTTTTTTGCTTGATTTGGTTTCGCTATCAGACTGTCATTATCGGACTAAAACTTTTGTTTACTTTCCCTCGCGAACGAGACTCAGGGGTAGTACACGTGATCAAGTAACCATATCCTGGAGTTAGGAAGTCCGCCAGATGTAGCTGACATTGAGTAAACCTTAATCCCACGATTAAAACAAAGTCCCGCCAGATCGAAACTCAAGGGCGAGTGAATGCACAAAGCCTCTGTTTTAGATCTGAAAACACGTGATCAGGCTGACGAGGTATCCGGGCATGAAGGGGCTCAACTTGGAGTGTCGGGTGAGTAAGACGGATTAATGATTGGGAGGACCCGTATACCTGTGCAATCAAAGGCTGTTGCTAGAGCACTAAGAAAAAGAAGTCCTCACATCTCCAGCCCTCCCGTTGTTAAATACTACTCTGAATAATTTGAGACGCCACAGACGAAGAGGGTTCGGGGCCACACTCAATGGGTCAATGGCTAGCCACGTATAACACCAAAATTCATCCAATCTCCGTAACCTATTTGCTCTAGGAGTAACGATCTTGACTGCTGACAATAAAAGACATGATTATTTAGTGTTGTCCTAACCCAACACAAAGTCTTCTCGGGAGGCGACCTTCGTATATTACCAGATAAATATCCATTTGATTCGTATTCTGCGACAAGTGCCAGCTAAATCACCGGAATCTCTAAAACAACTATAAAGTGGTATT
>Ga0302221_10001283_pt1 | contig 16389 bp, 11 predicted proteins | sample II_Palsa_E2_1_FD_193517 | JGI IMG/M metagenome (GOLD analysis project Ga0302221, IMG submission 193517) | Peat permafrost microbial communities from Stordalen Mire near Abisko, Sweden - II_Palsa_E2_1 | ecosystem: Environmental > Terrestrial > Soil > Palsa > Peat permafrost | place: Sweden... | reverse complement strand
TTACGGCATCGAGCGCTTTTGAAGGAACTAACCTTTTAATCAATATTCGCAAACATGCCGACTCCATTAAAATAATTTATAAACTACGGGATAGCATAAATTATAAGGGGATGTTTAAAGATAAGCACTATAATGAACTAAATAAATATATGGCTTACCCGTTAAACATAAAAACCGCTAAGGATTCGATGAGGGTGATCGGGCATGAACTTGATAGTATAAATAAAAAATACACCTACTATAGTACTGACAGCCTGCTTATCAGCACGCTTTTTAATCCGTTATACACAAAGTTGCTTAGTGAAGTGGTCTTAACAAATACAGATAGCTTAGAAAATAAGAAGAAAAACGCAGAAAGGGTTGTATTGGACGGCGTTCACTTTTTTTTTGATATAAAAATTGGCGATGCGGAGCACACCGCGCAGGCCCAATCTCCTAATCAAGACTCACATCCAATACTTTATCAACTTTTAGAGCAAACACTGGATATTTATAGGAAGATGAAAGTAAACATGTTTTTGAGTAGGGGTAGGACAGACTATTATTAGATTTGCCGCTCCTTTTTATTATTTCGCCGTGGAATTTCCGATGTGGCTTTGACCTCTTTTCTATTATCGTTTTTGCCTCAACGTGCATGGAAAGGTAAGGTGACAAAGACATAGTGGTTTGTTGGTGAAAACACCAACAAAGGCGAAGAAGGAGTGCTATGCAGAAATTATCTCATTTTCAAATTCTTTTCTCCACCCTATCATAAAAACCGCCAAAGGTGTTTGTTTTAACAGCGTCCTCTTTAAAAAAGTCACCGGGGAAACCCAATTGTATAGCGCTTACCTCATCTAATTTTTGAAGGTGTTCTTTATTAAGATTAACATTAATGGTTTTAAGGTTATCTTCCAGCTGGCTTACTTTTGTGGCCCCTACTACCGGGATTGATGAAAACCCTTGTTCAGTAGTCCATTTCAAAGCGACATTTCCCGGTGAAATACCCAACTCATCAGCAATAGCAACTACTGCTTTGGTAATATTTGTACTCCGGTCATTCAGGCGGTTGCTTTCGGGTTTTATGCGTCCATGCTCTCCGCGCAGGTATTTGCCGGTTAATGCCCCGCCGCCAAGCGGGGCCCATGGAGTAATGGTCATTCCAAAATGTTTAGCCATGGGTATAAGTTCCCGTTCGGGGGTGCGGGCAAGCAGGCTATACTCCACCTGTAAAGCAACAAACCGGCTCCAGCCCATCAGTTCGGCCATGGTGTTTCCTTTGGCGACTACCCATGCCGGTGTATCGCTGATGGCCGCATAGTTTACTTTACCCTGCCTGATCAGGTCATCCATCCCCCTCAAAACTTCATCAATGGGTGTCAGGTCATCCCAAATATGCAGGTAAAGCAAATCAATAAAATCAGTTTTCAACCGTTTAAGGCTTTCTTCTACACTGCGCATCATGTTTTTGCGGTTATTGCCTGATGCGTTGGGATTGGTGTGGTTATCTTTTAAAGTATATTTGGTCGCCAGCACAAAATAGTCCCGGTCATGCTTACCGATGTACTCGCCTATTATTTTTTCGCTGGTGCCAAGTTTATAGATATTGGCTGTATCGATAAAATTGCCCCCGGCATTGGCGAAGGTATCCATAATGGCAAAGCTGGTATCCTTATCAGCACCCCAGCCCGCCTCGGTACCAAAACCCATAGTGCCAAGGCACAGTTCCGAAACTTTAAGACCCGACCGGCCTAATAATTTGTATTTCATTAGATCAATTTGATATTTAAAAAATCGATTTTTAAGAATTTATTCAACAAAAATATTGCAATATTACGCATTATGAACCCTGTGTTTTCAAACAAAAGCAAAATGTTAGTAAAAATTTCTTTGTTTTTATTAAATTGCTAATATATTTGGCATAATGGAAAAAGTAAAGTTTATTGATCTTTTTGCTGGAATGGGCGGGATTCGATTGGGATTCGAGGCGGCATTTGGCGATATGGGAATATCTACTGAATGTGTTATGACTTCGGAAATAAAGCCTGCAGCTATAAAAACCTTGACCCATAATTTTAAGCACCATTTTTTTGTTGGTGATATTACGAAGATTTCAATGGACCAAATCCCAGATTTTGATTTTTTGCTAGGTGGCTTTCCTTGCCAACCGTTCAGTTCGGGAGGGAAAAGGCATGGCTTTATGGATACGAGGGGTACATTGTTTTTTAACATTGAGAGGATTTTAGCAGAAAAAAAACCGTATGGTTTTATTCTGGAAAATGTAGACGGCTTGGTGAGACATGACTTAGAACATAAAAAAGATGATATAGGCAGGACCTTAATGACGATACTCCACAATTTGTCTGCGTTAGATTATGAAGTGAATTTCAAAGTCTTAGACGCCTCTGATTTTGGTTTGCCACAAGCCCGGAAACGTATTTATATTGTTGGGACAAAGGCTGAAAAAATAAAATTAGATGGGCTTAAAAAGAACAAAAAAAAATTAAGCGAAATATTAGAAAACGGATTACCCGTTTTACAAACAAGATTTACAAAATTACTCCTTAGCCATTTTAAATTAGAAAATCTTTATGGTAAGTCCATTAAAGATAAACGGGGAGGCAGTAACAACATCCATAGTTGGGATATTGGCTTAAAAGGAAAAATAAGTGACGACCAATCCATGTTGTTGTCAAAACTTTTTAAGGAACGTAGAAAAAAAAATTGGGCGGTCCAAATAGGGATAAAATGGATGGATGGTATGGCACTTACTACAAAACAAATATCCACGTTTTATAAGTCGGAATGCTTGCAAGAGATGCTGGATGACTTAGTAGCAAAAGGTTATTTAAAATTCGAACATCCTAAAAAAATTGTTACCGAATTAACTGACAGGGGCGTCAAGACGAAAAGGGTACAAGACACTTCTTTACCTAAAGGCTACAATATCGTTTCAGGGAAATTGAGTTTTGAGATTAACAAAGTACTTGACCCAGCACACATAGCACCGACCATGGTTGCCACGGATATGGCGCGTTTCGCTGTTCCTGACGGGGAAGGCCTCAGACGAATTTCTTTGCGGGAAGGTTTACGGATGTTTGGTTATCCTGAAGCCTACGAATTGCCTGTTTCTGTTAACGATGGTTATGACTTGCTCGGTAACACAGTTGCTGTAAATGTTATAAAAGCGATTTCGGAGCGCATTGCCGATTCATTTATCAAAAATTCCGAGATATTGAAAAAAAATGAATTTACCTATAGTAAATCTTCACCAGTAAACTTTTTATAACCTGCTACGACTTTGCTAAACCATGTACTTGTCATTTGGTCACGTGATGTAGCAGTCCACTGTCGTTGCGTATCATCGAAGGCTTTCACAAATTCGTAAGCATTTTTAAAATTCGGCTGTTTTGAGCCCCTGTCCCGAGACCCAGGCCTTAAATACCATTTGGTTGGTCTAATATTAAATATTTCGCCTTGTTTTACTTGGCATTTCAATGGCCAATCTGTACTTGGTCCGGTAATCTCCCAAACTTTTTTTAGCCAAACGTCTTTTATTTCGATATGATGTCCGATCATGCTATATCCTACTATCAAGTAGTCAGAATCTAATCTATATGGGTGGACTAATAATGACCTCCTGTAGGCCAAAAATGCAGCAACATCAAAGTTGGGCGATTTGTCATAGTCGAAAGATTTCATTTCTAGCATTCCCTTAGTATTATCCGTCAAATCTAACTGAAAATCAGGAAAGTCCTGTGTGCTTGGTGTTTTCCCAAAGTCTACACCTTGTACAGTCAACCAATCCCTTAACCATTCCTGTAATAAATTTCCGACAGAATCTTTCGAAGTTATCTTAATATCGTGACCATTTAATTCAAATCTTATTATGCCTTTTTCGCCAATGATCTTACTTTCGTGGACTAATTTGTTGTATAATTCTTGCGAAGTCAATTGCATGTTTTGTTAGCTTTGGTTTTAAAATAGATTATTGAGTCAAGCTAATCATTTGTTTTGGAATCTAAAAAATATGTATTTATTATCTCAGTTATGAGTAAGAAGCTACCTGTTTTGAAATTTAAAAAAAGCTTGGGATTTGAAACCAGCACACAAAGATCGGCTTTAATGAAAAAGATTAGGTCGCAGGAAACTAAAAGCGAGATCATTTTAAGAAAGACACTTTGGGCTAATGGGGTTCGATATAGGAAGAATTTCAAAAAACTGCCAGGATCGCCTGATATTGTAGTTACCAGACTAAAATTGGCAATTTTTGTCGATGGTGAGTTCTGGCATGGGTATAACTGGTCTATAAAAAAAGAAAAAATAAAAGCTAACAGATTGTTTTGGATCCCTAAAATAGAACGAAATATAGAACGGGATAATGAAAATAATGGTTCTCTATCATCCATGGGATATACAGTTCTGCGGTTTTGGGAACATGAAATAAAAAAAAATTTACAAGGATGCCTAACAAAAATTCTAGCAGCAATTGAAATTAACCGACAAAATAACCCTACCAATGAGTAGTCTAAAAATTGAAATAAAATATTGACACAGTTCTAAGATAACTTTTTAATATTATTAAGATATAATAAATTGTCTTTACCATTCCTTTGATTTACCTAAGAAAACAACTTTGGATTGACCGAAACAATTTCGTTGCCACGCTTGTAGTAAAGCCATAGACAATCGCCATGAAAATCTTAAATATCCATAAAACCATTACCGCAGAGGATTTAATAACCCTCCTTGATCAAAAGCTTAACCCGTTGTTTCACCACCAAAGGCAAAGTGATGACGTTCGCTTTATAAATGAAAATAAAGAAGGTATTATTGAAATTTCGTCTCCTGAAATATATGAAGGGTTTTTATTCAGGATTGAAATAAAAGGTCATGAGTTGAATATCACCCGGTCGGAACATTATGTTGACGATGTAAATTCCCTTACAGCGGAATCAATACTTAACGAATTGTTTAAAGAATTAGCAGCCGATGGCAATGTAACCTTTGTGTTAGAAGGATGATTTTTTAGGTGAAGGGTTAAAGGCGAAAGATAAAGGGTTTTAAAAGATTAAACAGCCTTTCGCCTTTAACCTTTTAGCTTTCACCTTAATCCTACCCATTTATCCAGCTGAATTTATAATCAAGCATCGGGTTTTTCATTCTGTCGGCAACACGTAATAAACGATTGGGGAGGTTTAAAATATAATCACGGGCTTTTTCACCTGTTTCGCTTAAATCGGCAATGCTTTCAACATGCCAGTCTTCTATCAGTTCCTTTAAAATATCAACGTAATCGATAGCAGTGTAAACCCCCAATCGTTGCGCAGCATCTGTAAAATGTCCGAAAGTCTGGCCAATTTTTAAACCAACTTCACGTAAAAAATGCGCAGGCATAACAATCTTCTTCCGCATCATATCTTCAAAAGCCAGCATGGCTTCGTTAGGATCCACCTCAAATATTTTTTCTATAAAATATTTATAAGCTTTCGCATGACGGGCTTCATCTCCGGCTATTACACCACACATTTTTGATAATAATGTATCGCCATCTTTTTTCGCCTGCGAGGCAACACGGCGATGGGAGACATTGGTGGCGAGTTCCTGGAATGAAGTATATATAAAGTTCCGGTAAGGGTCGCGGCCGGTACCTATATCAAAACCATCGGCAATAAGGTATTGGGTTGATATCTCCATCTTGCGCATGTTCACACGGCCCGACAGGTATAAATATTTGTTAAGCAAATCGCCATGCCGGTTTTCTTCCCCGGTCCAATGCCTTGTCCATTGCATCCAGCCGCCATCCTCACAATCTGATACTCCCTGTACCATCGTTAACCACGACTCATAGGTTGGTAGCGCTTCTTCTGTTATAGTATCGCCAACTAAAACGGCAATCAAATCATACGACAATCCCTGGGCGCTTTCCTGCAGTTCTTTTATTTCACTGAAAAACGTTTCACGGGAAGAATCCGGCAAAAAATCAGATGGCTGCCAAATCGTATCGATGGGTTTCAAATATTCATCCTTTTTTTCAAGCATGAATTTTTCGATGTGCATCATCACTTCCCGTCGTTTTTCTGCAAAAAATTCCATAATAACTTATTATTGTGTAAAGGTAGCAATTAATAAAATATAAATTCTATCATTTATGGTTGGTATAATCAATAGCTTCTTTCATACAATCAGGCAGGTTTTCAATAGCAGGCTCCCCGTTAAAAATAGAAAAATTGCCGTTATAGTCCCACAAAAGTCCGGGTATATTTAATGTTTTCAATGCTTGTCGTACGGCTTTAATATACCTGCACCGGCTATCGGGGTCGGCATATTTATTATACACCCCATATTCACCGCAAATAATAGGCACATCATATTTGTTCGCCCAATTTTTTACAATCTGCAGCTTATCCTTTACTGATTGTTCATTTCCATCGCGGGGATATTGATTATAATTTTTCTCCCCGTCAGTATTTTTTGCCTTAGGGTTAAGAGCAGGGAATTTCCCGGCATCATAAGGAAATGGCACCCCGGTTGTCGATTCCTGGTTCCCTATCCATTCCCCTCCCTGGTGGGTGAATAAAAAAGGCTCATAAAAATGAAATGTATAGATAATATTTTCATCCGCCAGCCGCACAAAACGGCTTAATTCGTAAATACTATTATAATTTGAAGCGCCAATAATCAAAGTCCGTGCTGTATCAATTTTCCTGATGGCTGTAGCTATATTATAAGCGGCATCTTTCCAGGTTTGGGGGTTAATATGCGGCGGTTCATTATATAACTCAAAAAACAGGTGGTCATGATTTATATGTATATACCTTTTAGTGAGCTTTTTCCATAGATCAATAATCCGGGATGTTTCGTTTAAATAATTAATATCATTAAAATTACCATTATGGTAATCTATTATGAGCTTAAACCCGTATAAGTTGCATCTTTCAATTATTTTATCAATGAGAGTAAATATTTGCTCATCCGGAATGTGTTCTGATTCAAAATATTCAAAGGCTACGGGAAGCCTGATACTTTTAAAGCCAAGCTTTTTTAAAAGCGCGAAATCGGAATCTTTTAGTCTGTTTTCAGTTAAAACATCTTTCGTCCATGATTGTTCTAACCATGAAACACTTACTCCGTTATCTAAGCTTTTAGCCCTTTTAAATGCAATTAAACGGGTTACAGGTATTGTGGGATTACTTTTTGCGGCAACGAAAAATATAGTTGTACCTAATAAAAGAAAGATTCCATTTATACTAAAGCTTGCTGAAAGTTTCACAATGCTTTTGCTGTGCATAATTTGTTTAAATGTGCATAAGTATGTTTACCTACTATTTATAATTTTTATTTACTTTATGCGAATTAAATTTATTGATAGTTAACTTATATCATAAATTAAGAAAACCTGATAATGTTTGTCCAAATTACTAAAGAAGAATTTTTAAAAGAAATTACTAAGAAAGCGTGGTATCAAACCAATAATATTATCTGGATGATAATTTTTATTTATCCATTGTTTAGTATCGTTGATTTTATTTTTGCAAATAGCATCTGGCTCCAGTTTTTTATAGTACGCGTTACTACTGATCTTATAATTTTGGGGCTTTACAGTTTTTTTCAGCGTAAGAATTATAGCTATAGGTTATTATTGCATATCACTCTTTTTTTGCTTTCCATTACGTCGGCATTGCTTTGTAATTTAGTTGATCTTCAGCAGTTAAACATTTATTATTTAGTTTTTGCAGCAGTTGTCCTGTTCTTCAATCTCCAGGTGTTTTGGGAACCTGTCAATTCGGTAATCCAGGTGCTTTTAGCCCTTTTGCTGCTTGCCATATTTTTCAAATTGTTCAGCGACTATACTTTAGACCTGATAATTAGCAATGGAGGCCAGTTCTTTTTCATTATCGCTTTAATTTCATGCCTTCTGCCAGGTGCGCGTTATAAAATTATTGAACGTGATGTACGCTCACAGATATTGATTGGAAAATCAAATGAGCAGCTTAAGGAGCAAAACAGGGATATTAACGAAAAAAATAACATTATAGACTCCCAATATGAGCAATTGCGCAAATTGGATAGTCAGAAAAATAGCTTTATAAATATTGCCGGTCATGACCTTAAGAACTTAGTTGGGTCTATCATCATGAGCAACAATATGTTAAAAGATGAGGACTACCGCTTAAGCACCGATCAGGTAGAACTAATAGGCTATATATCCGAGGCATCTGAAAAAATGCAATACCTGCTGAATAAGTTAATGGATGTAAAAGAGATCGAGTCGGCTGAAATGAAATTTAACCTGCAGGTTTTTGATGTTAATGCAGAAGTTACCAATGTATTTAAAGGATTAATTGAAACCGCGCAGATGAAAAACATTCACCTGGTTGACAATATTTTAAAACTGCCTTTAAATGTCAGTCTTGATCGTGTATTTGCAGGGCAGGTATTTCAAAACCTTTTATCAAACGCCATAAAATTTTCGCAAACGAATAACAACATCCGGGTGGTAACAAGTTTACAACGACAGAAATTTGTTTTTGAGATAATTGATGAAGGTATCCCTATAGGGCAGGAAGAACTTGATATGATGTTTAACAAACTAAAAACCTTAAACGAAGCATCCAGCCACATAGAAAGCAGGCTTGGTTTAGGACTTTCGATAGCAAAACTAATGACCCAGGAAATGGGTGGCGAACTATTATACCGCAGTGACGATAGCGGCAATTATTTCAGAGTGGAATTTCACGTAATTAATTAATATTAACAAACCAATGAACAAATTTTTAATTTTAGCAGCCCTTGTATTTCTTTTAGGTAAGGCATCATTGGCCCAGAGTATCGTGTCTTTTAAATCACTAGGGCGCGAAGATGACGCTATTTATGGAATGAGTGGCGCCAGTTCATTTTATGTTAAAATATCCCCATTGACAGAAATTGAAGGAAGTAAACTGGTATTATACTTTGAGCCTTCACAGGCTTTATTAAAAGAACATTCCTTTATTAATGTGATCCTTAATGACAAACCTGTTTACAGCGCCCGTCTTTCAAAAGATTCTATAGAAAAAGTCACAATAAATTTAACAAAACAAGATATTTCTCCTGACAGGTTCTTGAAAATACAGGTTAAAACATTGATAACCATTAGCGATGATATATGCAGGGACCTGGATAATCCGGCCATGTGGTTAAAGGTGAAAGACTACTCTTATTTATCACTGCTCACAAACGGTAAAGCGGGGATAAATAATATAAATATCAGCAATTGCTTCGACTCGAAGAGGGCGATTGTTTATCCGTCAAACCCAACATTGCATGACCTAAAGGCAGTGGCCTGGGCTTATGCGAGGCTCAAAAAGGTACAGAACAAGCCAATATTAATTTTTGAAACCGGCCAGGTACCTGATAGTATAAAGAATTACATAATGGTAGGTAATATTTCCGCATTACCTGATGACAAAAAATCATTAATAAAAGTAACCCCGCAAACGGGCGAGGGCATATTTTACCTTGATAAATCCATGAGTACCTTAACTGATACGGTAACGCAAATGGTAAATGAAAAAGGAAAGTTGGTACCTCATAAATCTGTTTCTACCGAAACAGTGCCTGCTGAAATATTATTCGTATCAGGCGGTGACGATGGCGGCTATGAAAAAGCGATCACTGCCTTAAGTAACGTCAATATCTTAAATTCCACTTTTGGTGATTACCTGTTAATTAACATTGCCCAGAACACTTATTTTAAAACTTTTGATGAAAACAGGTCAAAATTAACACTGAAACAAGTCGGCGGATCAAGTGATTTTCTTTCAGGGATCGGTTCATTAAAGAATGCGTTCTCTTTTAAAAACAGCGATTTTAGTTTTACGCCAAAAGAAATTGAAATAAGGTTTGTTGGCAGTTACAGCGGGTTAAACGCGGGAGACAGGGGTTATTTTAACATTTACCTTAATGGTTTATTAATCAGCAGCGAAAAGCTTGATGCTTCGGGTAAACTTAATACATCTGTAACCATCAACCGTTATCAGCATCATAAATATAACACCCTCGAGTCAGAATTTAGATTTTTTCCGACCAATGGCGAATGTAAAAACAGCTTTATAAACTTTTTCGGAGAAGTTGATGTTGATAAATCATACCTTGAATCTAAGAACCCTTTTATATCCAATGATCTGAGTTTCTATCAATATCCTGAAGCTTTTAACTCTGGTAGCACTAAAATAATAATATCAAAAAAAGTTGCTAAGTATACTGCAGGCGCCGTTGGTGAAATTATTTTTGAGCTAAATAACAACATCAATGCTAATAATTTCCCTCAATTTGCATATTCTGATGAGATGCCTGTGGGCGACCTGAAGAAAAATAATGTTATTGCATTATTAGATAAGGACGACCCTTTAATGAAGGAGTTCCCTGATGCGCCTATTAAATTTAATAAAAACTTCCGGCTATATAATACTGACGATAATAAAATAGTGTATTCCCTGTCAGATACGGTTTCAACCGGATTGGCACAAATATTTTACGGGCGGAGTAATAACGCAACTTTGGTGCTTACCGCGACAGGATCGCATCAGTCTGACGCATTTTTGGCTGCATCAAAGTCAATTACAGAGCAGCTTTCAACCCTTTCAAGCAATGTTTGCGTAACTGATGTTAATTCAAACAAATATTTATTCAACATCAATAAATCAAGTGATAACCTTGAATATGTTGAAACCAAGAGTTCCCTCACCCGGTTCTGGGAAAGTTATAACTTATACATATTGCTGGGCATATTGATATTGATATTGCTATCATTCCTATATGTACGTTCTAAAGTTCAAAGATCGCAGGATTCATTTAACGATTAAATTTTGTTATCCGGTAACATTAATAATTATACAGGTAACCTCCGGCAATTAAATATTGCAGGGTTACCTGGTAAATTGTTTTAACACTTCATTGAAATAAAAAAATATGTCAATCCCTGAACTTTTGGTTAATGATGGCTTTATCACGCAGCAGGACAGGGAAAAGATTGAAGATTTTTCAGCCAGGTCGGGGCTTTCTTTTATTAAAATAGCGCTGAATTTTGGTTATATATCCCGCAAAAATTACGAGCGTTCGATGATAAATGCCGGGCATGTAACCCGGGAGATAAGGAAGCTGCCGTATGATGCGAAAGTACTAAGCAAAATAGAGCTGAAATTTGCAGATCAGCATGTAGCAATGCCTTTACGCATTGAAAATAACCGGGTTATAACCATAATGGCTGATCCAACCGACGAGTTATTCCTTGATTTCATCAGGTTTACCTATGATTGCGAGCCCGAAATAATTATTGCCTCCGATCTGGATATTGTCTGGCTAAGCCATAAACTGCTTGGCGATAAATATGTAAAATCGGCAGTTTTTGAGCTTTTAAACCGCGATCCGGCCAATTCGGCATTTACAACGTTTTCATCGGGGCAGCTCATATCCCTCTTCCTGTTACTTGGTATTGTGGTTAGCGGCCTTGTAGTGAATTTTAAATTTACTTCAATCCTTATCAATGTTATCATAAGCGTATTTTTTTTGGTAGCCATATTATTTAAATTGTTTTTAGCCCTCGTAGGCTCGCGCTTTGAGCTGCACCAGGCGGTAACCAGGGATGACCTTAAAGAAATTGTAGATGATGAGCTGCCCATATACACTATCCTGCTGCCGGTATATAAAGAAGACAAACTCATTAAAAAACTGATCTGGAATTTACAGGCAATCGATTACCCCCGCGAAATGCTTGATATCAAGCTGCTTATAGAAGAGGATGATGATAAAACCCTTAACGCAGTCCGCAACCTTGATTTCCCGGCAATTTTTGAAGTTATTGTTGTGCCATTCCACATGCCTAAAACAAAACCGAAAGCGTGTAATTATGGCCTCCACTTTTCAAGGGGTAAGTTCTTAACCATTTATGATGCGGAAGATATACCCGACACCGATCAGCTTAAAAAGGTAGTTTCCATGTTTGGCAAACTGCCTTCACATTATATCTGCATACAAAGCGCCTTAAATTACTATAACCGTAATGAGAATTTTTTGACCAGGATGTTCACGCTTGAATATTCGTACTGGTTTGATTATATGCTGCCGGGCCTGGATACCTTGGATATCCCTATCCCCTTAGGCGGTACAAGTAACCACTTTAAACTGGAAAACTTAGTTGAGCTGGGCGCATGGGATCCTTTTAATGTTACCGAAGATGCCGACCTAGGCGTACGTGCCTATGCCAAAGGATATAAAATAGCGGTTATCAATTCAACCACTTACGAAGAAGCGAATAACGAGCCTATTAACTGGATACGCCAGCGCTCCAGGTGGATAAAAGGTTATATGCAAACCTACCTGGTGCACATGCGTAACCCTGTAGCTTTATGGAAAAAAATTGGATGGAGGGGCTTTTTAGGTTTCAATTTCTTTATCGGGGCTACACCGCTTACTTTCCTGGTTTATCCTTTTTTACTTGGCATATTTATCAGTTACCTCGTATTTGACCTTTCATCCATCAGGACATTGTTCCCCGATTGGGTACTATTTATGTCCATTTTTAATTTAATGGTTGGCAACATATTAATGATATATATAAATATGATGGCCGTATTTAAAAGGCGCTTTTACGAATTGATCCTTTTTTCAATTGCCAACCCTGTTTACTGGCTAATGCATTCTATCGCTGCATTTAAGGGCTTGTATCAGTTAATTGTTAAACCTTTTTACTGGGAAAAAACTGAGCATGGGTTAAGTAAAGTTACCAACCCCACAAATATTGTTAAATGAGGAACCAAACAAAATATCTGCTGCTTATCGCCTTGTTTTTGGCGGTTTACTATGTGATATTGGGCATTTACTTAAATGGACTTGGGTATTTTAGCCAGGAAGCGCTGTTTTATGTAGAAAAGTCGAAGATCATTGCTGATGGATTTGGTGACAGGTTAAAAATAATGGGGTTAACTTCGCCCATATTGCCTTTTTATGCATCATTTATTTTTTCAAAAATTGATATCCTTGCCCCAATAATAGCCTCGGCGGTGTGTACGGCATTGCTTTTTTATATGATGGCAATCACCCTTATAAAAAGGGCGAACGATATTTTTTACATATTTATATTATTAATCGTTTTTATATTTCATCCCGGAATACTGTATGCCGCCTGTTCAGGCAAATCAATAGCAATGGTGCTGATATTTTTCTTCATGTTTTTTCTTAACCTGATTAAATTTTACACGTCAAATACCACGTTCCACGTATCCATTGCCAGTATTTGCCTCGTTCTGCTCATCTTCTGCGACTACAAATTTATATGGCTTACTTTATTTTTTATCCCGCTTGTATTGGCCATAACTATACAAAGCCTAAATTTAGGCGAACAGGAATCCATATTCAGGCTATTTATCAGTTTCAATAATCCTTCGTTACGGCGCAAACTGATCAACAAAACTTTTGCGCTTTATATAATCCTGTTTGTGCTGCCATTGGCTTGCGTAATATGTTATAAGCTGCTTAACCTGACACATGCCAATGATTTAAACTACTCCACCGAAAGCCCTTATGCCACCTGGACAGTTTTGGCAGATAAACTTAGTTTCGACCAGCTATCAACCAGCACCGTTTATCAATTGCCCGAATCTTCCATATTAATATCAGCAAAGATCCTTATTTTTTGCCCGCTGATATTTATAGCTATTTACTTATTCAGGGAAAGCACTTACCAGCTTTTAACCCTTTTAACCCCATTCGCTTTTGTTGAGTTTTTACATATAAAATATGAAAAGGTGTTCCTGGTCCACGAATACTATCTTATATTCCTTATATTATCACTATTATGTATTTTGTATAAAGCGCAATCAGTAAAAAATCAACGGGTTTTAAAGTTACTGGTCGGGGCCCTGGCGCTTGTACAACTTTATACCGGCTTTATTTATCTTCAAAATTCGTCTATTCGCGAGGAGCGAAACTTTGCCACCGTTTTATTTGACCGCACACACGACACCCGGCAGGATCAGAACCGTGACCTGGCAACTTATTTAAATCATTTACCCGAAGGTTCGCATGTTTTAGTTGATGATGCAACTGCCTACCCGGTTGTTGCCTTTGTAAATGATAATAGTTTTCATGAATTAACACTGCCATACCAGGAAGGGGCGTTTTTAAGCGCCATTGAAGCGCCTGATAAATATGATGACTATATATTGCTCGCCACCGAAAACAATGAAGTCACAGGCTTTACACAGCTGAATAACAGGTATGTCCCTATTATAAAAAGGAACAACAGCACCCTAAAACTCCGGAGGGTTTATGAAACGGATAACTGGATATTGTATAAGATATTTGATAATTAGTTTGTTAGAGATTAGAGGCTGGAGATTAGAGATTAGTTGATTATGTCCTTTCCAACTGCGCCGTAGGTGCAAAATATCGGTAGAAAATACATTAACCACGTTTAGTGTGCTGTCAGGTACGCAACATTCGCCAGGTTCCGCAATTAGGGCGTTGCCCCGTTGGTAAAAACGGGGCCCGTGCTTTCTGCTCATACGCCTGCAGGCCTTAGGCGCGAGTCCGGTATCCGCGTCAATCACTAACGCGGGCAGTCTTCGAACAGAAGCTTACGTTCCAAAATGGAATTAACTCATGCTATCAACGCCGAGCTAATTGCTGTTTGTTTTTTCATTTTTCAATTTCTTAACACTACATTTATCAACTGAACCAAAACCAATACGTGAACCAAAATCCTGAACAATTCGCCCGCGACAATATCGACAAGCAGCTATTAGCTTGCGGCTGGGTTATTCAAGGTAAAAAACAGGTTAACCTAAGCGCCGGGCCGGGCGTAGCGATAACGGAATACCAAACCGAAACAGGCCCTGCGGATTATATTTTATTTGTCGATAGAAAACCCGTTGGCATTATCGAGGCCAAACGCGAAGATGAGGGGTATAAGTTGATCGCTGCAGAAGATCAATCCGTTGAGTATGCCAATGCGAAATTAAAATATATCAATAACGATCCCCTGCCTTTTGTTTATGAAAGCACAGGTACGCTAACCCGATTTACCGATTACCGAGACCCAAAACCCCGTTCGCGCGAAGTGTTTACTTTTCACCGGCCCGAAACTTTTCAGCAATGGATAAAGGAAGGCCGCACCTTAAGGACAAGATTGCATGATACGCCTGCCTTGCAACCTGATAAACTGCGCGATTGCCAGGTTACGGCGATTACCAATGTTGAACAATCTTTCAGGGACGCCCGGCCAAAGGCATTGATACAAATGGCTACCGGTTCGGGTAAAACATTTACGGCTATTACGTTTATATACAGGTTGCTGAAATTTGCCCGCGCCAAGCGGATATTGTTTTTGGTGGATACCAAAAATCTGGGCGAACAGGCCGAACAGGAATTCAGGAGTTATTTGCCACAGGACGATAACCGCCTGTTTCCCGAACTATACGGCGTTACCCGTTTAAGCAGTTCGTTCATCCCCGGCGACAGCCAGGTGTATATCAGCACCATACAACGTTTGTATTCGATATTAAAAGGCACGGAATTGGACGAACGGGAAGAAGAACAAAACCCTAACGAAAACAAATGGGCGCCCAAAGAACCCCTGCCTGTGGTGTACAGCGCCCGCACGCCAATAGAGTTTTTTGATTTTATTGTAATTGACGAATGCCACCGCAGCATCTACAACCTGTGGAAACAGGTGCTTGATTATTTCGATGCTTTTCAAGTCGGCTTAACGGCAACGCCTGATAACCGCACCTTTGGCTATTTTAACCAGAATTTGGTTTGCGATTATGGCTACCAAAAAGCAGTGGAAGACGGTGTACTGGTGCCTTACAATGTTTTCGAGATCGTCACCAAGATAACACAGCACGGCTCAAAAATCGAACTGGGCGAATACATCGGCAAGCGCGAAAAGTTAACCCGCAAGCAATTCTGGAACACGCTGGACGAAGATGTGGACTACACCGCAAAACAATTAGACGATAAAGTAGTAAACCCTAACCAGATCAGGCTGATCATAAGGGCGGTAAAAGAGCAATTGCCTGCTATGTTTCCGGACCGTATTCAATCTGCTACTGCTACTGCCACTCAATCCTTTGAAGTCCCTAAAATGCTAATATTCGCCAAAAGTGACAGCCACGCCGAGGATATTATAAAAATAGTGCGCGAGGAATTTGCCGAAGAAAATAAATTCTGCAAAAAGATCACCTACCGCAGCGAGGAAGACCCGAAAAGCGTTTTGCAGCAGTTTCGCAATAATTATTATCCGCGCATAGCGGTTACCGTGGATATGATTGCTACCGGCACCGATATAAAACCGCTGGAAGTATTGCTGTTTATGCGCGATGTAAAAAGCCGCAGTTATTACGAACAGATGAAAGGCCGCGGCACCCG
>Ga0302221_10001282_pt1 | contig 16394 bp, 3 predicted proteins | sample II_Palsa_E2_1_FD_193517 | JGI IMG/M metagenome (GOLD analysis project Ga0302221, IMG submission 193517) | Peat permafrost microbial communities from Stordalen Mire near Abisko, Sweden - II_Palsa_E2_1 | ecosystem: Environmental > Terrestrial > Soil > Palsa > Peat permafrost | place: Sweden... | reverse complement strand
CATATGCGATCTTGTAGTATGTTAAGGAATCTTACTTTAGACGCAACTACTTCGAGGTGTATTGTTTCAACCCAATGTAGTCGCAATTGTAGTACTCCAAATCTAAAAATAAGTTTAAGCTGAGCTTTACTTAACCACAGGTTATCTCGTTACAGAGTGAAGATCGAGTCGGGCCACCAAAGCGCTGGCGCTGGGGGCTGGGGGGGGGGGGGCTGTTTGGGCTTCCTGGGAGCCAACATGGTCCACCTAGACACAATCATATAGAGTTGACAGCTTTCGTACCACAGAGGCCGAATAAGAAGTCTACTGTGATTAGTTAATGGAAGGGAGAGCAGGAGCGTGGCTGAGCAACCTGAGCAGAGGGTGAGACGAGGGTGAGTAGCGCCTGAGTAGAGCGGCGATGCTAACTAACCGCGTTAGAAGCGAATGTGAAGAAATGTCGTCTGAGACTTCCCATAAAGTCTCAGACAACAATTGAGCTTACCAAAGCCCACTTCCGTCTTTTGACCTAAGCAGTCGCTACTTTAGCTTAAGCCGAGCCTTAAGCCCTAAGCACGCTAATAAGTTAGCTAGATTACGCTTAGGGGGGTCCTCTTCTAGTTCCCCCGAGAATCGGTTATAGTTTCTATATTATTTATATATAAATTTTTGCAAATCCTATTACTTATAGCATAGCCACTTATTTAAGCTTATTAAGATATTATAATAGTAGCTATTCTCGGTCCCTTGTCACATTTATTAAGGTTCCTTGTTAAAGCCGATTTAAGTCCCCTTTTTAACTAAAGGGGCCTCGCTTAATGCTCCTTAAAACCTCTCTTTAACTCCCCTCAAATAACTTAACTTATATAGTATATAACTTTAATATTTTAAAAGCTTTATTAAATGATTTTATATAATTATTTAAAAATATACAAAAAATAGTATTACAAGTCTAATGTCTATTAGCGTCTAAACTCTTAAAAGCAAAGTTGCAATGCCCCGATGCTTTTATTTAATAAGGTATTATATAAGGTTAAGCTATATTAGCGCGCCTCCGGAGCTAAAGAAGAGCAATAGTGCTTTGTGGATATATGCAAGTAGACTTATCTCGGCAATAGTATATTAATTAAAGGGAAGCTAGTTAGCTATTGCTGCTAATTATTACAAGATTTATATAATAGTAATATTATATTATTAAAGGTTTAAGAGATTTATGCAAATCTTAGCAAGGCAAAATTGCACTAATATTAGCACTTAAACTATATTAACAAAGGATTAGCTAAGTAAAGGAAAGATATAATATTATGCTAAATAGCTTTTAAAAGATTTATGCAAATCTTAGCAAAGCAAAATTATATTAGCAATATTGTATCAAGTAAGAGTTACTTTGTAGTCTAGTAGCTTTAAGAAGATTTACGCAAATCCCTAGCAAGGCAAAATTGCATTAGCAATGCTACATTAAGCAAGAGTTATATTATAGTCTAGTGACTTTTAAAGGTTTATATAAACCCTTAGCAAGGCAAAATTATAATAGTATTAACACTAAAACTATAATAGCAAAATAGAGTAAAGGATTAGCTGAGTATAAGAGAGGCGTGTAGCAATAATGTTGCATTAAGTGGCTTTAAGAGGTTTATGCAAATCTTAGCAAGATAGAAATATATTAGTACTAGTAAAAGGAGTAAAGGATTAAGGCTATTTAGAGGTATTATAAAGATTTATACATCTATAATATAATATTTAGAAGAGTTAAGCTAGATATATATAAATATGATACTTGCCCGACCTTTAAAGATAAAGCTAATAATGCCTTTGCTGCTAAGAGCTATTAACCTTTCTTTAGCGCACTTGCTGTTGCAAGAATCTCACTATTGCTAACGCATATTAGTTATTAAGCTACTCCGAATGCAACTTTGCGGCCGAGAGGTCCCTTAATTATATAAAACTTCTTAGTAAAGTATATTTAAAGATAATTCTTCTTTGTAAAGCAATTAAGGCATTTGCAATAACTTTTAAAGAAAACTTAAATCCTATTTTCCTCTTACTTAATACAACTTTGCTACTAGACTTAGGAGTATAGCTAAAGTGCTTTTAAGGTTTATGCTTTTAATTTAATATTTATAATATAATTGCGTCTTTAAATAAATTTTTAGTAGTTTATATGCTATTAACTAATGCAATTTATAATTCTTTTGCCTTATATGTTAAGCCCTAAATTAAATTGTCCTAAGCAATAATATTAGTTACTTAGCTATTAACCATATCTCCTTTTAACTCTTCCTTTTCAAGTCTTGCAAGCTTACAATTAGCCTTTAAGCCCCTTAATATTTTGTTTGCTATTACTTAGTCTTATAACTTCCCCTTTAAGTATATATAAAACAATAACTCTTTCTTGCATTAATTTATGTTGCTTATAAAGTAAATATCCTATTATTAGTTAATATAAGACTCAATTTAATCTCTTTTAACTTACTAAAATTCTCTTTGCCTTATAATATAATAAACCTTATACAGAATTGCTAAGACTTGTCCTTTATTTAACAGCTTTATAATATTAAAGTTATAAAGGAATTATACATTTATATTATCCTTTAAATTATAATTTAGAAGAAAATGTATAATATTATAGCATTTGTCTTATAAAGTTTTATTAAATAGTCGATTAAGATTCTATTAACAAAAATCACACTCGAGACAATAGACCCTTTTTACTAGTTTTGCTAGAATATCTATAATATAAATGCAAATAATAACTTGAAGTAGATTCTTGTTTATTTTAAATAAAGGGATTTTGTAAAGCGCAAAAAATAAGGGCTTTTAGAGCTAGATATTGTAAAGGAGAAGGATTTGTAAGGATAACGATTTTTGAGTAAAGCAGTGCTTATATATTAGCTAACACTAATACCCGGAAACAATTTGATTTGCTACTTGCATAGCGCTAAATAAAGCTTTATAATAGTCCTTACAACTATATTATATTTATATAATATAAAAACCCAAGCAAATGCACTTAGCTTCTGAATGCTAAGCTAATTTATTTATAATTGTTTTATAGATGCTATATAATCTAGTTTTAGTCCTCTTAGTAATAAACAATTAAAAGTTAGCTTTACTAGAAGCAATTAAAAGCCGAGCGCATTTAAGCTATAAGACTATTGCAATTAAGGGTAGCTTTATAGGCAAGTTCGACTTGGGTATTATAAATATAAGCAAGAGGTTAAATAGTAAGAAATAATTAATTAATAAATATTTAAAAAGCGTAAGACATTTATAATCTTTCTTAAACTTATAATGTCTTTAATAAGGTTGCTCCTTTATACTTAAAATAGTCTTAAGTGTTGTTATTATCTTGCTAATTATAAGCCTTGCCTCGGGTTATTAGATTATAATATGCTTTAGTTTTACTATTTTATATAGCTAAATACCTTTTAATCTCCTTTAGCCTTATTTAGTCTTACCCTCTTGCCTTATAATAGTTAGTATATGCAAATTTTGCGATAATATTATCACATATTTATAATCTTTTAAAAATTTGTGCATAAAATAAGTAAAAATACTTATAATGCTAGTTTACTTAGATATAAACAAAGAATTAAGGTTAATAAAGCTAATTATTTAAGTTACTTTCCTTAGATGTGTGTAAAGGTTGCAAGTTAGTTGTTGCAAATAAGTATAGCTTAAAAAGGGAAGTAGCACTTGGATATAAGTTTTATTTATCCTTTAATTAACTTGATTAGCATATTATTAATAAAGAAAGAGCAATAATGCCCTAAGAATATATATATCTTATATATTATTATATAAGCAAGATAAAGAAGGATATTACACTAATAAGATTTATTAACTTTCTTTAGCTAAAAATAAAATAAGGAGTAACGCAGACAAATGCAAGCCTTACCTCTTTCGGTAACCTCGATTTGCAGCTACCTTGCATCTAAGCTTATAACTATCTTCCTATTAATCTTCTTATTAATCTTCTTATTAATCTTCTTATCAATCTTCCCATTAATCCTCTTATTAATCCTCTTATTAATCCTCCTATTAATCCTCTTATCAATCCTCTTATTAATCCTCTTATCAATCCTCTTACTAGTCCTCCAATCTTGTTTTAGCCTTTCTTTTTTTTGAGGCTAGCATGCTATTATCCTTATTCTTTTTATGTTATTGTTTTTGTATTATATGCATTATTACTAGCTAGATAAAGATAAATAGAACTAGACTATTACTTATTACTAATTATATACTTATTAATTGCTTTTATATAATGCATGCTTAAGCCTTATTTTAAGCTATATATATAGCCCTTAAGTTGCTAGCAAGAGATACTATTCCCTTTAAAATAGCTTTTACCCTCTCTTTAATTGCTATAGCAATTGTAATTAGCCAAATTTATAGATGCTTTTTACTTAATAAGCTTTAGCTATAGCAATTAATAATATATTATATCTTTCTTGTATCTTTTATAAGTGTTTTTGGCACAATCTCAAGAATTTATAATATATGCAATCTTCTTTACTCTTTAATATTCGAGTTAACTAGGCTAAATAATTATAATCTTATATTAGTTCTTTTTACCTTTATTTGGCCTAAAATATATAAGATAAAGTTCTTTTATAAACTCCTTATTAAGGCTTATAAAATAGCTTAAAGGGTTTGCTTTAAAACAATGATTTTAATGCTTTTCTTAGCTATTAAGCTTTATATTTAATATAATTAAGTTGTTTTTAAATTTGTTAATTAAAGCTAAAAAAAAATTGTAAAGTAGCAATAAAGCCTAATAAGCTCTTGCAAATTTTAAAGCCTTTACTCTTTGCAATGTGTAAAATATATATTAGCTTATTAATAAGACATTTATATTTTGCTTATTAAGCTTTAAAGCAAAAGGCTAAAAAGCAAAGATTTCTTATATAAATGTTTTTAGCTAATAGTTTAGCTTGCGTTTTAATACTTATTCTTATTACTATTCTTCTAAGCATAGGCTAAAGGTAAGTGATTTCTATAAATCTTGTCCTTTAAGTAAGTTAAAATTACTCTTAAAAAAGTTTAATGCTAATATTATATAAAGATCCTTTTATTTACCTTTAATGCCTTTATAATTAAGTTCCCGGTGCTTTAATAGCAAAAGGAGTTCTTCAAATTAGTTTATAGACTTGATAGCTAAACTAAGGTTAAACTCTTTAATATTATAGCTAATTAGTTTACAAATTAGAACTTAACTACTTTATTAGCTTTTATACTAGCTATTTATATAATAAATTTGTCTTTATATCCAAAAAGCTTTAGCAAGCCTATTTATATACCTAGAGATGTTAAGGCAAGTATAAATGACATTTAATTATTATTTGTGTTATATTCTTGTATATAATACTAAATTTAAGCGCAATTATATTAACTTTGCAAGTCAAATACGACTTCTTTGTACTTATATATATCTTCTATAATCTCTTTTTAGCTTTATATTAAAGCTTGCTATTTTGGTACTAATTAGTTAGCTTAATTTTTCTTTTTAAAGACGTTTTTGGATTATAAATGCAAATAAATATAAAATAGCGTCTATTGCCCGGCAAGCAATCTTAGGTTTACTTTATAGTAAAAGGGTAAAAAGCTATACTATTTAGTTAATTTCTATTTCCTCTTTACTTGCAAATAAGAAAAGGAGGCATTTAATGCGGTTGCTAAATTTATTTAATACAAGCATATATAAGGCTATGCTTAAGTTATATGCAAAAAGCTAAATAATATTCTTTGCTAACTATAAAATATAGACTTTTATTTAAACTAGTAATTATGCATTTATCCTCTTTTAAACTTTTTGCACTTGTAATTTGCCGAAATGCTAAATAGCTTTTATTTTGTGTCTCCCTTAGTTTAAGATCGAATTAATATAGTTAAGGCCTAATATTAAAAGGTGGTTTGCTTAAATAAGTTAGTTATTATTGTTAGCTTAACTTCTCGGAGGCTTTATATTATTAATTTAACTTATGCTTAACTACTATTGCGTGTCTATTAGTAGCAAGGACGCTGTCAAATGATATTGTAATGCTCTTATAATATGCTACAAATTTGAAATAGTCTTTTAAAACTAAAACTTGATATTAATACGCAATTAATTAAAAACTTTGCATTCTAGTAAGTTAATTAGCTAATAAAGGGTTATAGATAAGGCAAGTATATATATGATTTTTATTGCCTTTTAGCTTTATATGTTATAGTAGTATATAAGATGCTATATAAATTATAAATACTCTTAATGCTTTATAAACTTTATTTGATGCAAAAAATAAAGTTTTTAGAACTTTGCAATTAAAGCTTAAAGTTCTTAGGGTACTTTTAGCTACTATTAGGTTATTAAGAAAATTATATAGCATTAAGCCTTATTACTTGAAAATTACAATTTCTTTAAAACTAAATAACCTTATAAGCTTCTCGACTTGCAAAAGATTAAATACTATTTAAGTTATTTCTAAAAAGATAACTTAATTGTTTTGCATAATTAGCTTTGCTTAGCCTTGCTAATAGACTTCGCCTTACTATACTAGGGCAATTGTTGCGCCTTATTTCTTCTATTTAGCATTAGTATTTTATACTTAGCAATTTAGCTTATTAGATTTATTTCTCCCTTTGCGCTATATGCCTTTTCCACTTATTATACTTAGCATATTCTATTAAGGCGTAAAAGATACTTTTAAAGCTTTAGCTTTCTTGTAATGCTCTTGCAATTAAAGATTAGCATTTATACTATAATAATATTATTATAAGCTATTTACGCGCTTAAAAAACTTTTTAAGCAAAGGTAACAATAGAATCTCGCTAGTAGTTTATAGCTCTTAATGCTATATAAGCTATTTGCAATCGAGAGCGCTTTACAAAGATAATATATTAAACACTTTTTCCTTAATAGTTATCGGTCTTTGTTAAGCTTTGTATATAGCTATTTAAACTTATCTTATAATAATTATTAAATGTTTACAAAGAGGGGGTTTAAGGCGCTTAATAGGGATTGGGAAAAGATCTCGAATATAGTATTTAAGATAATAGAAGATATAATTATAAAATTTCGGGGTAAATTATATAATATTATAAATAGTAAAGGGAACTTAGTCGAATAGTTAAGTAAAAGAGACAAACAAGTATCGAGAGAGGTTCTTGCTAGTTATCGATATTATATAATAAGGGTATAGGTTAAGTTTAAAAGAAAATCGGAATAAAGAGTATAAAGCAATTATTTATTTATGCAAATATATTTAAAGCTAGCTTAATGCTAAGTAGTAATTTAAAGTAGTAATATGCTTTAATCTCTAGCTTTTTCTATAGCCTTTTCTTTAGACTTTAAGTCTTTTAAACTAAGCAAATCCGAAATACTAAACCTTTAATAGTAGCTAAGCTTAAATATAAGAAGACTATCTTTATTAAGAGTTAATAGCAAGTATATCTTTAAGCTATTAGTGATTACTAGTCCTCTATTCTCCCTTTCCTTGCGCTATAAATTATTCTTCTTTATACTTGTTTAAAATAGCTTAAAGAGATGTTTAACTATATAGCGTCTTATATATAAGAAAGAGTAATATTAGCCCTATCTTAGCATTTTTAAATTAATTAATAATATTAATAAAAGCGACATTTTATTAAGGGTAATTTCACTAACTTAATATAAGGGAGCTATGTCGGACTTTATTAAGCTAAATAGGTTAAGCTATGGGTTGCTATAGCTATAATGCAAGAGATTAGACTACTATAGAATATTCGGATTTAAGGCTATTAGTTATGCTTAATATGTGCTAAGTATTAGCATGTTTTCGTTTTCGAGATTGTTTTTTAGCATATAGCATTAAATGATTATTTAGTTTATAGCTGCTTGGCAATTGGTTCTTTGCTTAAAATTAGTATTACTTATATTAGCAGGGCTTATACACTTGAATAGCTTATATTTGCATGCTATCTATCCTCTAAAATATCTCTAATAAGCGCTAATAGAGCTTCTAATTGTGCTAATTTTATAATACTTTAAAGCTTTTAAATAAAGATATTATTTTTATTAATTTCTTTGCATTAACTAACTTAAAAAAGATTAAATAAAACCTAAAACGCTATTACTATTTAAACAATTATCTTATTAAACTTATTTATAATATAAAGCATTATTTTTTTCTTTTAAGCTTAAACTATTTTTGCTTATTTAGCTATCTTATTTACTATTAGTAATTCCTTTTTAACTTTATTTCTTATACTTAATTCTTGCTAAGCTTTAAAGCTTATTACTATAGTATTTTTCGATACAAACTAAGATTTAATTATCGAGTTTAAAGTTAGTATTACACTTTAATAAGATTTAAGTTAGTTTCTAATTTCTTTTTGCTATACAATTTCCTTTTATATATATATATAAATTTATATAAGATATTAACTATAATATTAGCACTTATAACAAATACTCTTAGTAGCTAAGATATATTTTTTATAAATATTAATAATGCTAATAATCTTGTTAAAGTTTTTATTTATACAAATAATATATAAAGCAAAGTAAATTTTAATGCATTTAGTAGTAGCGCATATAAAAATATTAGCAGTCAATTATGCTTGCTAACTTAGTCTAGAGTAATAATTGCTATTAGCATTGCTAGCCTTAAAGTTAACGCTTTTATTACTTGCCTTTTACTAGTGCTTGCTAAGCTTAATCTTACTAAAACAATTCCTATTTAAAATTATTAACCAATTTTTAAGTAACCACTTCTATTAAACCCTTATATTATGTCAATTGCTGCTTAGCAAGCTAACTCGGAACAACTTTTAAATGGTATTTGCAGGTTTAATCTTACAAATAGGCATATTTTTAATGCATAATGCACTTTTAAATTTAGCCTTATTAATTTATTTGTTCCTTTAAAGAAGTGCATTACTAATTCTTATAAAGATTTATTTATAAATACTTTAATGCTAGTAGCCTTTTATTACAAATACTAATATCAAATAGTTTTTTATTAAGTAAGCTTTTTATAAGCCTTTTTAGAGATTAAACATTAATATATTATAGTAGCAGGTTTTCTATTACTTGCAAATAATATACGCTTAATAATAATACCTTAAAATTTACTTGCATTTATATAAATTATACTAGGCAAAGTTATATCTTTATACTTAACTTTAATAAGTATATATTCGATTTCGCATAAAATATTTAAGCTAATAATATATAAATATTATTAGTCCTAATAGCAATAGTATTTTTGTTAAAGACAATTTATATATTGCTTGTCAAAGCCTTAACTTATAAAGATAAGGGTAAAGCAATAAAGGTGCTTTAAGCAAAGTAATATTTTATTTTAGAAATCCTTTAAGTTTATTGCTTATTAAGTGTTATATCAAAATCTTTGCTTTAAATATTATTATCTTTTAACACTTTAATTTATTATTTTTCTAATTTAATACCTTTAATATATAAAGTTTTTTATTTCTTTTACAAGCAACAAGAAAGATAATAAGATAAATAGCATAAGCTATATTATAACTTTAAGGGGCTCAAATTTTGCAGTTTATTTCAAATATATTTTAACTTGGAATAAAGCTTTAAAGTCTATTAATTAGTTTAGCTAATATAGCTATAAGTAAGCTTACTTCGAAAATCTATTTATAAATTCGGAGTATTACAATTGCAACTATATTAGTTTAAAACAATATACTACAAAGTAGTTGCATTTAAAGTATAATACTTTAATATATTACAAGATAATATATATTCTTTATTTATACTTTAAGCTAAAGTAATCCGGATTAAAATAATGCTATTCGAGCTACTTTAGCTTAAAGTATACAAATATAACCTACTAAAACTTAAAGCAAGTTAAAATTTTTTACTAAAACTAAAACTACTTTATATAATAATATAAAAGTCTAAAGCATTCTTATATTTAAACTTAGAAAGTTAAACTTAATATCTTTAAAGAATTATTTAAAAAATTTAAAAGAGAGTATAAAAGCTAGTTTTTTATTTTACTTTTATTAATTTTTTAACATTTAGCTTTTTTATCAATTTTTAACCTATAAATACTACTTCCTTTATTTGCTATCTACATTAACCATTTTAATTATATTTACATTTAAGAGCTCCCCCTTTATTATAATCACTTTGCTAAAGATAATCTCTTTAATCTTCTTATATAAAATCCTTAAAACTACCTCCTCAAGTGTCTTATTATTATCTTTAAATCCGAAAATCCAATTAATTTAATTGTTTTTATAATATAGCTTTAGCTTTGTATAGCATTTTATACAAATAGTTAATAACTTTATTAACGGCGCATTGCCATTTAATATCTTATATTTGTGCTTAATCCTAGTATAAAGAGCATTTAGAGACTTGTAAAGGCCTTTACTTATAATCCTTCTTTATTAGTCTCTCTTGCTTAAAGCACTTGAGGACTTGCAATTAATATAAAAGATATAAATCTTTGCCTTAGTTTCGGAGTAGCGCAAAGAGGGATATAATAGCTAAATTTTCGCGCTCTTGTATATCTTTGCTATTATTAGTTAGCTAAGTTTTATTTATTTGCAAGTTTAATATATTAAATTGTAAAGATAGTTAACAGTTAAAGCTTCTTTATTTGCTAATTGTAGAAATCTTATTATCGGAGGAAGTTGCAATAGCAATAAAGAGAGCTTTTGGGTTTATAATATAATAGATATTATTAAAGATTAAAATTTTAGCCTCTTTAAATTATAATTAATTTAAGTCTTAAAGATATAAGAATTTAAGAGTTTCTTGCAAGAGCTAATTGAGGATTTATAAAAGCTAAAGCAAGATCTTTACTACTACGCGTTAAAGGCTTATTTTTAGCTCCCTTTTATTTTTTTAAGTGCCTATTTCAGCTCTTATTATCGCGCTATTTATCCTTTATTAATAGGCTAAAGCTAATTTAAGCTTAACAAAACTATTTTAAGTATAACCCCGGCTTTTAAAATGTTATAAGTAATTAAATAATGCATTTTAAAGTTGCATTGCCTCTTAATAATTATATTATAATAAAAGTGTAAAATGCACTTTAAGTAATATTATATGTTAGCATTTTAAAAGCTACTTTAATTATAAACTACTAAAGCTAGTCTTTCTAAGGGAATTTTAATATAAATAAAAAGGGAAAACTCTTTTTATCTAATTGCCCTTAATATTTATTTTACTTTATTGTCTATTTTAAATTAGTCCCTTAAAATTCCGCTCTTCTAAGGATATGCTATATTTTTACTAATTATATTATAAATAATATAACTATAAATAAAGGCTAAATAAGTTTTAATTTAGCAATCTCCGAAGTGCTAATAAATAGTAATTTTATAGTATATATTGCATATATGTCATATCTAAATTAATAAAGGCAATGCAACTAACTCTTTAAAGAAGTTATCCCTCGATTATTAAATATTAAGCCAAGTCTTATTACAAAAGCATAAGAGACAAATTTTAAAATTAACTTTATAAGAGAGATAAAATATCCTAATATATCTTTACTGCAATTAATATATAGAAAATATAAGCTTTAAGACACTTTACAAGTGATTTAGTAAAAAGAAAATTGTGCTTATTTCCTAATTAGCTAAATGTCACTAATTAGGGGTAAAAAGCTTATATATTTTAATTGCTTTAAGGGCTATTCTTGAGTAATACTTAAGAAATCCTTAATATTACTCTTCTATTTTTCCAGGTTTTATAGTTTTGTAAAATAAGGGTTAAGTATATATATAATAAGCTTTATAAGCTTTATTATAATAAAGCTAAAGCTATATATATTATCTTATTTACTTTTTACTATAGTTATGCCCCAAATAAAAGATTTCCTAATATTTGCTAATAAATATTAGCTAAAATTATGCTTAAAGCTAAGGAAACTTACCAATTTTCACTATTTTATTAATATTGAAAAGAATTATAGTGCAATTAAAGTCCTTGTAATATAAGAGAAGTTCTTTGTAAATATAAGAAAGTCTTGCTATAAGCTAATTTTAGTTAATAAAGGCTTAGAGTTAGTTTAAGATTTCTTTTACTTGCTTGCAAATTGCAGCAATTTAAGATAATTAAAAGGGACTTTATAATATACTTGTAATATATTAAAGCAAGAAATTTATTTGCTTATAAATAATTATTAGATTATTATTTTTAAAGTATATCTCTTTAATATTTATTATATAATTACTTGTAAAAGGTTTTATCTTGTGTAATAGCTTTTTACAAACCCTAATAAGTCTCTTAATTGCTATTAAATTATACTCTTTATGTCACAAACGCCAGCTTCTAGGCTCAAAGAGCATAGGTAAAAGGGTTTCTTATTCGACTATTTAAAGCTAAGGAAGGAAGCAGGAGTATAAGGGTACTTGCATACTTAAAGATTATAAAGCTTCTCGCCAACTTATCCTAATCGGGAATAGCGCTACACGTGCTAGCGCGTAAAACCGTAACATTACCCCCCCCCCTTAAAATGAAAGCTTATCTTTAAGCATATAAAATATCAGAATTACTACTTTTTTGCTAATTGCCTCTCTTAATTATCAAGTCTTATAAGATCCTTTAAATTATACTTATTAAGATTACAATTATTACCCGGATTGTATTTAATATTACTATTACTCGAGTAGTTATTATAGTTATTATCGCTTATATTATTAATTGTTATAATTATAACCTTCTTGCTAAAAACTATAAACTTGTAAAGATCGAATAGACAATTTTGTACTTAATAGCCCTTATTTCTGTAACAAACGCATTTGCTAGCCTTTTAGTATTAATTGCGGAGGGTAAAGGAGGTCGATTGAGCATGCTATAAAGAGGTTAGTCGATTGCGTAATAAAGTAATCGGGCAAATTATATTAATTTCGACTTAGTTAAGGTTTATAGCATTAAACTTATAATATAGCTATAAAGTCTTTTGCTTTGCTAAAGGGTATATTAAAGGGCTATTACCGGAGGACTTACTAGCTAGCTATTATATAATTTTAATAAAATCCGGGTATATATAAAGGAGGTTTAATTGCTAAAAAAGGCAATTATAAATTATAAGGTAAAAGCTATTTTTAAAGATAGAAATCTTATTAATATTTAGCTAATTATATCCTTTAGCTTTATAAAGTATATACTTAAACTTTGCTATATATGCATATAAGGAATTAGTGCTTTATTTTATACTTAAAAGCTTGTCTTTTGCCTTTTATACCTTATTCGGATTATTGTTTACGCGATATAGCTAATCGAGGATCGATTTATAATTCTAAATTTGGGCTTCTTTTACTTAAGCTAATTAAGGAAAGATTATAGCTTAAATATAAGAATTAAGGTTAAAGTAAATATAATAAAATTATATAATAAAATCACTAATCGCTTTGCTATTAACTTGTAGCTTAGCTTTAATTGAAGGGAGCTAAGTATCGAATTTATAAGACTAGCTATTAAATTTCTCTAGATTAGAGAGGGAGGATTATAGCTTGCTACGGCAGAGGAGCTTATTACGCAGCTTTTAGAGTTTTGCTTAGAGGGTTATAATTGCGACGTAAGCTTTAGCGTCTTCTATTTTGCAAGTAAAATCGAAAAAAGAGGGTTATAAAAGGAAGGTCGAAAAATCGAAGGGGAATGTAAATATAAGAGGGAGCTTAATAAGCCTAAGATCTCCTAAATCGTATAAATAATATAAATTCGCTCGCAAGCACTTATAGCTATTATAATTGTAAAATATATTGCTTATACGCAAAAATCGTGAGGATATAACTTCTTATCGCTTTTATTTCTCTTAAATGCCGAACTAGGATTGCACGCATACGCAAAATTAGTATATTTTATATCCTTTGCAGGATTTAAATATAAATAAGCTTTGAATTATATCATAAACGCTAGCTTCTAAGCTTAAAGAGCATAGGTAGAAGGGTTTCTTATTCGACTATTCAAAGCTAAGGAAGGAAGTAGGAGTATGAGGGTACTCGCATACTTAAAGATTATAAAGCTTCTCGCCAACTTATCCTAATCGGGAATAGCGCTGCACGTGCCAGCGCGTAGAACCGTAACACTTTAGTATTATTATATCTTATATTAGTTAATCCGGCTTAATTAAAAACTATAAACTTATAATAAGTTACTTAAGAAGGGGTTTACTTTTGGGTTTTAGTTCTTTTAAGCATATTAAGGTTAAGCTTATCCTTTAGTTGCTTTATTAGACTTAAAGAGCTGTTAAATATATTAAAGCTAATTTGTAATTGCTTATTTAGTAAATAATAAAGTGCTAACTATAATTTTCTATTAACTTGCAATATAAATCTCTCTTTAAAATTACTTTTACTATTACGTAATCTTAATATAATAAATAAGAGGGAAGCTTTGCAGTTATTAAAAGAGGACAATTTCTATAAAATATTACTAGGAAAAAGCATATTGTAATTGCTTTTCTTAAATGCTATAGCTTAGTATAAAAGGGCTAAAAGAGCTGCAAACTATAAAAGTAATTCTTATATAATATAAGGAATTGCTATAATAAGTATACTTAAAAACATAATTACTTGATTTGTATAATTGCTACTAGAGAAGAGGTTAATTTAGTTGCTATAAAGGGGTTTAATTTAGGACCTTTAAGCTTTAACTTGCTAAGCTTAAAATAAAATGCAAAACTTAAAAAGGAATAAGATAAAGATAAAGAAAAGGAGAAGTAAGAATTGCTAAAGAATATTAGCTAAATAAAGAGCTTTCTTTTAAGAAGTCTTTTTACTTTATTATAAAGGGTTTATTAGTAATAAATTTATAGATTTTTTAGGAGAAAAGCCAAGCATTCTTTTATATAATACAAATCTCGCTTAATAAGCTTTAATGTAAGAACTTTTTCGAGGATTTTAATATTATATAATAAAAGGATAAAAAGAATATTATAAGGTTAGCAAAAATCTTTAAAAAGGATTATAATTGCTTAAATCCCGACAATTATATACTTGTGCTAATCTTATAATTTGCTATTATTAAAGAAACTTTAACGCGCTTAAAAGTTAAAACTAGCAACTATTTACTCTTTAATCCCGATAATATTCTCTCTTTTTTAAAGGGAAGACATTGTATAAAAGCTACTTGTAAAGTCTTTTTAATAAAGGATAAGAGGTAATAAACTATTAAACTTTATTTTAATGGTTTATAAACTCTTTATCTCTTCCTTTTTACAAGTTACCTTTAGCTAATAAATCTAAATCTTAATTTATTAGTTAAAAAGTCTTTATATAAATATAACTCGAATTATGCAAAATAATATAATAGTAACATTTTATAGCAAATTTGTATCTTTATTATGTAAGGCAATATTATATGCCAAGAGAAATTCCTTGCTTAACTCTTTAATAATAAGCAAGCTAATTTACAGCGTTTTAAGCTTTTACCCTTAAAGTTTTTAAATAGCTTTAATGTGCTAATTTTATTTGCTAAGTTGTAGCTAGCTTTTTTTATAAGGACTTTTTTATAGCTTTTGGATTTGTATTGCTTAAAAGTATTAGCCTTTATCTTTAGTACTTTTTGCTATATTAATTAAAGTATAAGAAATAATATACTACTTATGCTAAGTAAAGGCAATGCTAATCTCTTTTATTAGTAAAAATAAAGATTACTAGCCTTTAATTGATACTAATATAGCTTTTTGTATTTGAAGCCTTTACTTTAGCTTATTTTACAAAGATTATACTAATATTAAATATTAAATAAAGGAGAAAGAGCTCTTTTTTGCAATTTAAGACAAGAATATTTAATTATAAATACTTGAGCGTTTTTGCTTAATAAAATATATTATTACTACTTTATATATATTGCTTAAAGATACGAAATACCTCGAACCTTATATAAGGATATTAAAAAAGATTTTGCTAAGCAAAAGTAAAGGCTTTCTCTTTTAATACTTTAAGGGTTTATATAATAGTTAGCTGAATATTAAAGTTTAAACTATTAATATTATTTCCGAAACTCGAATATTAATTAGCTTTTATATGTCTTAAGTAGCATATTATATACTTTAGCTCCTTGTCTTATAGCACTTTCCCCAAATAGATAAGCAAGCACCTTAGAAAGATATTAGCAAGATTAATACATAAAAGCTAAAACTATAGCTTTAATAGTAAGTTAAGCTTTTTGCGCTAGCTCTTAAAAATGGATATAAGCGCATATATAAACTTTATTGTAATTATAAGGTAGCAAATAGCACTAAGATTAATAATTGTATAAAATTAATTTAACCTTTAATAAAACAAGAATAAAGGCAATAAATAGTGCAACTTATATATTAAATTATTAGTAACCCCGAAAACCTTAAAGACTTTAAAGGGGTAACAATTGCTTTTAAATTGTCCTTAAATTACAAGAATATTAAATTAGATTTGTTAAATAAATATATCATTTTATATACAAGTGCTTATAAAGT
>Ga0302221_10001278_pt1 | contig 16437 bp, 9 predicted proteins | sample II_Palsa_E2_1_FD_193517 | JGI IMG/M metagenome (GOLD analysis project Ga0302221, IMG submission 193517) | Peat permafrost microbial communities from Stordalen Mire near Abisko, Sweden - II_Palsa_E2_1 | ecosystem: Environmental > Terrestrial > Soil > Palsa > Peat permafrost | place: Sweden... | reverse complement strand
ATATTTAAAATAAGAGTATTTATAAAAAGAGTATTTATAAAAAGAATATTTATAAAAAGAGTATTTATAAAAAGAGTATTTATAAAAAGAGTATTTATAAAAAGAGTATTTATAAAAAGAATATATATAAAAAGAGAATTAATAAAAAGAAAAGATTTATATAAGATTATATAATTGAATTCGATTTTCGGATTTAATTTAAATATATTATTAATATAAGTTTATTTTACGAATATTTAAAAAATTTAAGTTTTATTATAAGTAATATTTAATAAATTAAATTAAACTTAAACTTGAACTTAAAATTAAAATTTAATAAATATTTAAATCTATAATATATTTTATTAATAATAAGATTAAAATCGATTTAAAAGTATTTTTATTTATTAATACTTTTAAAAAAGTCTTAAAAGTAAATAAGGATTTAATTAAAATAATATATAATCGTTTTTTAATCTTTATAATATAAATTATAATACTTTATAAAAATCTTTAAATAAATTACTTTAATGATTTTAATTTAAAAAATATTAAATAATTCAAGAAATTATAATAATTTTAAATATTAAAATATTTTATAAAAGTCAAATATATAATTAAAAAAGTATTTTAAGAATAATTTAATTTATTTAATAATATAATTTTTATATTATATTTAAAAATTTATTTAAAATAAATATAATATAAATAATTATTTATTTAAAATATTATTTTTAATAAAATTATATAATTAAATTAAATTATTTTTATTATTAAAGATTATTTAATTTTTTATATTATATAATTTTTTATTTAATTTAAATTAATTTTTTTTTATAAATTTTAAATTAAAATTTATTTTTTAATTTAAAATTTAAAGTTAATAATAAAATAAAATAAAATTATTTATTTTAAAAAAATTTAAAATTTTAAATATAATTAATTTAATAATTAATATTATTTAATATATTAAAAATTATATTTTTAGATTATAAATTTTTTTTATAAATAATAATTAATTAAAATATAAAAATTTATTAAATCTTTAATAAAATAAAATTAAATAATTTAAAAAATATAATAATATTATATTAATAATTTAGTTTTATTTAATTAAAAAAAACTTTATTTAAGTTTATATAAAAATAATTATATATAATTTAAAAATAATATTTATTTATTTTTAAAAAAAAAATTTTTTTTATAAAAATTATTAATATATTTAAAAATTACTCGAAAGACTTTTTAATATAAACTTTAAAATAATATTATAATATATTAAAAATATAAATTTTATAATAATTAAAAAAAAGTTTTATATAATTAAATATTAATATTTAAATTAAATTTTTAAAAATATTATATTAAATAATATTATATATATTTTATTAAAAATAAAAACTTTTTATATTTTTTTAATTTAATAAAAATAATAATAAATATTATAAATTAATTAATAAAAAACTTATATTTATAATATTATATAAAAGAAAATATTAAAATAAAATAAAATTTAATAATAGTTTTATAAAAAATAAATTAATAATTAAGAATATATTATAAAGAATATTATATTTCTTTTTTTATACTTTTGGTTATTTTATATAATATATTTCTTTTTCGTTAAAGTTATATCTAAGGGATAATGTTATAAGTAACGAGTTTGACTTAGCTTAGAGTAGTAGTTATGTTAGAATTATTTTGTTTTAATTGATTGCTTTCTTCTCTTTAAATATTCATTTGAAAAATTGGACAATAAAGGTAAACCTATTGCTGTGAGTCACAAACGCTGGAAGCCCTCCATCAAACTGCTGTAATCATTGACAAGACACATAGCACCCACTCGTCGGTTGTACTCCCTTGGATCTTGCCAGCTGCTAGGAATTTTGGGGATGGGAGAAGGCGAACGGGAATCAAGATGCGTGCCATGTATACAATACCGAACTAGGTACTCACTTCTAGATTCCAGCTTCCCAGATTATAATTTCGAGATATGCATAACGATGTCTCATGAGTCACCCCCCGCAAATTCGTTGCTGGTTCTAATGCTTGTTCTCCACGCCTCGACGCCGTCATTTATAAAAATAAACTGCTTTTCTTTTATACTATTCTTACGAGAGCGCAAAGTCTATCATTCCAAGTGAGATATTTTTAGCAAGCCAGGGTAGTCAGTCAGCAATCTATGAAAAGCACTAGAAGCAACGCAATTGCTTAGTCAGCAGCACTAGCTCCGATTTTAGAGACTTGTCCAAACTTTGGAAAGATTCCCTTGGTAATAACTCCCTTGGTGACAACTCCCTTGGTGACAACTCTCCTTGGTGAGGTACTACAGGCGGGTTTCCAGCACTGCCATCTCTCCGGCACACCAAACCCAGGGTAAACGCCGTTCTCCGTCTCCGTCGCCCTCGCCCGTCGTTGTCACTATATACCTCAAACTGTGGCAAATAGATCGACTGGCTCGAATATGAACCTATATTGTAACCAAAACAAGTTTCCACTACCTCAAAGTCGACGTCCTTAAGGCTCCAGTAAGCAAGAAGAGATTTGTGAAAGCGGGGTAGAGTTCGATATATACAGAAACAAGGCCTAGAAAGATTCAAAATAAGCGCTTACATAGAGTTGCCGAGGTCCAATATATTTCTAGCAGAGAAATCAGACCCTTAAGGTTGTTCCAGAGGGGGCTGTTTTGATAGGCTTACCTTTTGAAAGTGGGGATTTTGCCAAGGTTCTTCGACCCTCAGCTAGATCCACTCGCTGTCATACTGATGGGATTTAGTAAATGAATCAGAAATATGAAGCTTTAAATCGGTACATCACCTTCGAAATCTATCAACAATATAAGTAACTCAGGGAGGATTGGAAACGTAGTTGGATATTATGGGGTCAGTACCATATGATAGCCAGTGCTTTCTTCGGTCACAGAAGCCCTTCTCCGAGAATCAGAGTTGGCCTTCTCTGTCTACGTGAGAGGCTTTCCATATGGTACGATGAAGCACGGTTCGCGACCAACTCAGAGTTATGAATGTTTGGGGAAAAGGTCAGACACGTTCACAGACGCTAAGCTGAAAACAATGAGATGGTTGCTAATTTGCTATCATTAACGCTGCTTCTCAAAAATTTCATCGCCTCTTGCGTTTAGGAAGAAAAGTGCAGCCTTAATCGCGGTCACGACCCCTAAATCACAGCACGCACCCAGCTCAAACGCTACCTCTGTAGCGAGTTAAATTCCGAACAAGGGACATTGGCCAAGGGGAATTGGCGGACGTAGGAAATAAAAAAGGAGAAAGCTGCAGAAGGAGGTTGCTCGCTCAAATCAAACACTTCACCCTTCCTCCTCATCAATAGGGTTAACGTGCTCCTCCAATACTTTCTTAACCTTCTCCTCCATGGTCTTTGTATCCTGCCTCTGAACATGATACCCCCGCTGGTGAATCTGCAACGCTGCAATATTAAGCGGAACACTAAGCGGCTTCAACTCCGTCAAATCAAACATGACCACCTTCTGCACATTGACAAAGGCAGAGAGCTCCTTTGTCCCAAAGGCCGCGAAACTCTTTGGTCCCTTCGCGGCCTTAATACCCGTCTTGACCTGCTTGGACCGCTGCAGCAAGTGTTCTTTGACTGCGGCAGCCACCTCTGCGGAACAGGAGTCTGTGATTGCTGCGAAGATTCGCTCGTTAGCTGTGGGCGTCAGCTGGCCCTTACGGTTGCCGAGGAAGGCAAAGGTGCCTTTGACGGATTGCCAGAAGCCGATGGGATTTGCGATGGCGTGAATGGCGCCGAGCGTTGAGACGAGGAGTTGAGCGTTGCCGATGTCGTCTACTTGTAGTGTCTTGGGAGCCGCCGCGAAGAATTGAGAGAACAGGGCTAGTTGGCTGATCTTCTCGTGGACACTGAGTGGATCTGGGAATCGAGGTCTAGTTGCTGTGAAGCGGTAGATCTCGGATGAAATTTCGAGTTGCAGAGATATGCAGAGAGATTGCAGGATCTGGCATTGTTAGTCAACCGTCTAAGGAGCCTTCCTTCGTTGGCTTACCTTGTCGTCAACCTTAGTCTGACCCGAGGCCTCGTTGGCAGGTGCGTTATACCAGCTTTCAAGTCCCGAGTAAATCGTATCGCTGGCGATACCGGAAGCATCGGACTTTCCAATCATATTCCAGAACATGCGTGCCTTCACGGCAAAAGGCAAGCAGGAGACAATGAAATACATGTGGTAGTCTGAGATGATGTTCGTCCCCGGTGCTGATTCTCGGAATAATCCAACCGACGCCACCATCTTCGAGTTCTTCGGCACTCCTTCGCAAAGAATAACTCCTCCCAGCTGCTCGGTCTCTTTCAAAGCCTCGACATCAGGAACGGCGATAAAGCGGCGCAGGGGAAGATTTTTGTTGAGCTTCTTCGCCACGGAAGTCGTTGTTGAGTCTACGGTCTTTTGGATGGTTCGGAACGTGCCTTTCTTGACACTCAAACGATGAACAACCATGTTGCTGGTCAGGGCCTTGGGATCTGTCTTTCGGAGCTCGGTTACAATCCTGTGGATGTTTGCGTCATTGACTGACTGCGCCCCGGCGGTAAAGTAATGGGCGGGGAATGTGGCGTTCTCTCCCCACTTCTTGAGGCCTTCCAGGTTCGATACTCCGGCAAAAAGAATGTTCGTCCCACCCTTGATCAGCAAGCCGGTCTCCCAAGGATCAAGGAGTGACCACGGATCTTTGTTGCCCTGATTGAAGAACGGAAAGTTATTACTAAAAATTATGACGCTCTTACTAGCGTAAGACTTGAGTACGTTCTCCTTCGTGACAGGACTTTCATAAGAACCGATGATACTAAGATTGAAGATATCCAGATGGGCGTGAAGACGCCGTCGAAGGAGAACAATAATTTGATGGATTGCATAGTTAGGTGTCTTCGAATTGACAACTAGCAAATAGTTTGGATTCGGACTCAAGCTATACACACCAGAGATCTGCATGTGCATTTGGTGTTTCTGGACAGAACGCAATTTGCCAGTGATCGGATCTGAGAGCATGAGTGCAAGGATGAGGAAGCCCGAGCTGAACTCTAGAGTATCGTCATTCACGCTAAAATCCTGGTCGATGGTGATCATGCTGTTTGGCTCAATTTCAGGAAGCTCATCTGTAGCTTCGTCTGTTTTATTATTGGCGGCATTTGTGAGAGTGAAGAAACGAGCTGGATCAGACAGTTTGGTCGCAGTGAGTCGCTTTAAGATTCCTTCGATACCGTATGATTTCTTGGAATCGTTGTGGACCTGGTAGCTGTCAAACACTGCTTTTTAGGATGCAAAGAGAATGCCACTTACCACCCACTTGAATCTAACTCTATCCCCTTTAGCAACACTATCCAGATACGTCGGAGGATCCAATCTGAGAGGATATCGAATCACAATCTGCGTAGCCCCGCAGAAATTGGGGATGGGTCGATTCAGGCGTTCATGGAAAATCCCAAGAAGCTGAACATTGTCCAAATAGTTTAAGGCCTCTCCCATTGGCTTCTCCGCCCATTCATTTCGGATATATGCTCTCAACGCACCAGGCACGTCGACTTCCTGCCCCGGTTGAATGGATCTTGGCAGCTCGAGAGGCTCTGAAGTGATCGGCTCAAGAAATTGGGTACCCTGAATGAGGAGATGTATCGATCGAGACTCAGGGGATGGCATACCTCCAGTATTTTTGACGCGGATGTTGTGAACAAGAAGGTGCTCGCCGGGTTCATTGATGCCGTCTTCGTTCTCATCGATAATGTCAAATTTGACAACCTGAAGCAAATATGGGCTTGGGTAGGTGGCCTCTGATAAGTCACCACGAATGACCTTGATCTGGATGCTGCCCTGGGGTCCGCTGCAACGAAATTAGCTTGTACTGCAGAAATAATGGCACTGAGACCGACGTTTTGCCACCTGTAAGATACGTTGAAGGCCTAATGCCAGGTGACCCATTGGTACCGTTGACGCCTCCAGGTCTAGTGTGTGCAGAGACTCTGTTCCCGTGTTTCTCTGTCCTGTTGAGAGTTAGCAATATAATCGTGGCAGCGACATTGATTTACCAGGCAGCTGGTGCACCACCTTTCCCCCCAACACCGCCATCCCCAGGTTCGCCGTGCTGTCCACTGGCGCCCCCAGCTCCGCCTCGCACATCATATTCCAAAGGAATAAGAAGATCTGTATCGTCGTCGTGAACAGTGACGAATATATTTCCTGCCGCCGCACCATCCGCACCATTCGTTCCGTAACCTCCACTGGTATGAAGTGTCAGAATCCCCATGTACTTGAAGGATATTATAACTTACTTGCCGCCCGGAGCACCATTCTGGCCGTTCTCTCCATTCCGATGCCTAGTCGCATTTCTGCCATCTCTTCCCCGCCCACCAGATTGACCATCCTCGCCTCTACCGCCCGCACCGCCATCACCACCTTTCGTGTTCAAGCGAAGCTTTTCATCTCTCGCGATCTTCCACAATTGACCAGTGTGAGGGCCTTCACCAGTCACCTGAAGTATTCCAGTCTCATCATTCGAATATGCCAATCGAATGCGGACATCTGAAGCTGGCTGTCCGGCAGTAGGGTTTCCTGCAGAATTTCCATTCACTCCACGCTGACCGTACGGAGCTTCGAAAAAGGTTAGCGATTGCGAAGGAAGTCCCGGGAAAAGCAGTTACCTATTGCTGGCTTCTTCACCCATCTTTCTACTCCTGGTTGACCATTTCTACCACTCGTATCGATGACCTTCACCTCACGAGCATCCATTGTCGCAACTTTCTTGAAATGCAAAATGCGGCAGGCTCGGAGGATATGGCCCGATGCAATACCACCAATATACAGTACTGTATAAGGAGCTCGGACGAGTGGCCGAGCAGCCGCAGCCTTGCGTGTTACTATCCCCAAGCTTGTTAGCTCGAGACTGATAACACCACTCAAGATCTCGTCAAATAACCCTAGAGAGGGATATACCGGAATATTGGTATCCTTATAATTGGGCATGGCAGTCGCAAAATGGTATGCAATTAGTGGTGTGACAGTGGCACGCTAACAAGTGTACCAAGGCCAAGGGGGAGATAGTACAGTACTGTATGAAGATGATCAAAGCCATTTCTGAGCCACCAATACCACACCAGCTGCATGAGAACATGCGACTTTGATATTCGCACCGTTGGCTGTGAAGCACGAACACCTGCGGGCCAGTGTGGAAATGTGGGGAACGCCCGGCGTCTATGGAGGTAACTTACGCAGGAGGTTCTCTCCGGGAAAGTGTAGGGCGGGACTCAAAAGCGGTAGGGATTAATGTCTCAGCTGCAAGCAGGCTCGAATCGAATTCTAAGTATTTATCGAACAGAGGCTTGTGATTTCATCGAACGAATGATGGCATTTATAAAAACAAACCCTTCTAAATACACGGTTCTGGGGTGTGAAGCTCCAATTATCGACGTTTAGAGGTAGCGAGAACAAAGTAGCGAGGTGACGTGACGAACGGCGAGGCTGAAAAGAGATAACTTCCCTTTTTCGCCTCCAAAAGCCAGCAAAAACAGTGCACAAAAAAACGTGTGGCACATATTCGTGTGAACGTATCAATAATCGATTTTCCAGAATCAGGTGATTGGTACAAGGAGGGTTATCCCTGTAACACCGGGGCTGAAAGCTCGATCTCTGATTAGAGAATGCGGGGGAGCTGAAAGGCTGTGGTTCTGAATTCGGACACACACAGTCTTGGCAAAAGAAGCAAAGCATGGAGTTGGTGAGTGAGGCTTAAGTGGGTGTCAATGAACTGGGGCCTCGAAGCTGCCCCGCCGAGTAGGCATTATCCAGTTCTTGACGTGAGATCTCTCTCCCATCGCAGCTAGAAAATGCCGATCCGAAAAGTGGTAAAGAAGTCGCAAGGTCCACCAGACACCAGTACAAGCAGAACAGGCGAGTACACACTCACCTTCGACCGACCACAAGCATACAAGCCCATCGTAGCGGCAGCTCCAACCCCCGCCCCGTATGCAATTGCAGGGTTACCGACGACCAGCACTCGAGACCTGAACTACTTCTTCAACCTCGCCGGGTCGTTGTATCGCCAAACCGTTGCTTATGACCAAAATGGTTCCACAAGTTCGGATCTGAATGCGTCGCCGGGTTATAATGATGACTTTCAGGATATGAGTCTTGACTTGGCGGCTGTGATGGTGATTTGGCTGTTTAGACAGACAGCAACTCATGTTCTGCCTATTACTGAACGTTTCCACGGTATGCATACTTTCATCTTCTGAGCATCTCGCCAGTTGTGGCACTGAAATTCCCAAATCAAGAGATACTAACTCGAGACTGCAGTAGGACCAGCAGACCGTCAACCCCTCTACTCAGTCACCGCCCAACCCAGCATCTGCTCAGCCCAAGAATTCAACGAGCTATCTATCAAACGCCGGGATCCCATAAAAGGCGTGCGTTCCCTCTCCCTCCCCATCCTCACACCCACCCCAACCATCTAACAAACCCCAGGTCTGGTACCCAATCTGCACCTCCGACATCGAGCCCTCCCTCGACCTCGTAAAGCCCGGCAACTGGCGAGTCTCAAAGCTGATCATGGAGTCAATACCCGTCTGGAAGAAGATCTTATCTGAGCAAGTAGTGAAAGAGATAGCGCATAATGGGCAGGGGAATAGGTTGAGGTTGAGTTGGGGGGATAGGCAGACTTTGGGGAGACTGGGGGATGCGTATGGGCTTTGGTGGGAAAGCGGGGGGGAACATGGGGTTGCGGAGGCATTTTTCGTGGTGGAGGGGTGGAGGGGCTTTGACGAGAAGGTTCAAGGGTTAGTGAAGGTGAGATCTCTACCTCTTTTGGCTGAATGATGATTTGGGAGAGGGTTTGGCTGATGGAATGGATTGGGGGATAGGTTAAACGGCCGGAAACAGATGAGCATGGACAGTATCGGGATCCGCATTATACGCAAGGTAATATGGCGGTGGTGTACTTCCACGCTGATGGGAAGACGCCGCCGCAGTTTGTGTGTAATGACGCGCAGGCGCAGGTGAGGATGGATATCTTGATGGCGGGGTTAATGACTGTTTTAGTTATTGAAACGAGGAAGGCGGCTGTTGTGATGGAGCTTGGGTCGTTACCGGCGTATGGATCTGGTGCGCATTTTAGTTCGAGGTTGGTTGAAGAGGGACAGGATATTATTGGACAATCATATGATGAAGCTGCCTTAATATAGCACTGGTGGTTTTGAGAATAGAAGAATTTTGGGTTAAGAATAATGATTTAACTAAATGTCTAACATGAACGGGATTAAACATCGCGATTGACGTGCTCTAAAAGCCATAAATTCACTACCCTAATCTCCACCTATATTCGCAGACGAATACCCATCCACATTCCTAAATCCATGCTCACCAGTAACCGGTTCCCCTATAGCCTGCAAATCTAACCAGGAGAATCCATCCCGCTGCCTATTATACTATCCCTTATTTTTTATATTAACGTAGTAGAATACTCTCTATTACCGTCTCTTAGTCTTATAATCGCCTTAATCAGCACTACCTAGCCGAGGCTTACACGTGCTAGGTCACATGACAGCTTAGCTACATCATAATAGCCCATACAGTCTTTGTACTATAATCAAATAACTTTCTTTCTTTAATATTGTCTTTTGAATTGAATCTTTACTCTTACGATCTATAGCCACGGCATTAGCAACCTAGGGAAGATCTTTGAATCAAAGGCCGGCATATATGGAATTGCGTGGACATCTGCCAGACCGTGAGAGCGCTGCGATTCTTAGTTGTTATTTGCTTTTTTGCGGCATTTGTACGGCAGTTCTGAATATTTTTCTGCGCATTCCTTGATTTGGCAATAAGAAGCGGGCAATGGTCATTTCCCAAGTGCATTGGCTCTAAGAAATGCTTCGTTCTACTGACCCCGCCTTTGCAAGGCACCTCTTGGCGTCGACATCGAAACGCCACAAATTTGAGGAAAGGCTGGGGGCAGAATTACCAAATATTCTATCAAACGGCCACGTTATGCTAGGATCTGACCACGCGGCGAAAATGCTATTGTCCTGCCCTAGATTGCGCCTTCAACCATTTGTATGCGCAAGCCTCCACTAAGGCTTTCATGAACCTTTCTAGCAACCACGTGGGAAATCTGCTGGGTTCCGCTCGATGTAGACCTTGCGGTAAGTTCCGGATTCCTTCAAGGATTCGTGTGGCTCGTCCACTCAGCTGAACGACACCTAGGCGAATGAGTCCAAAACGGGCGATAGGCATTCCTAGCCTACGAGATGCTTAATCCAATTAAATAATGCATATTAAGCCGGGACAATCTCCGTCAATCCATGTCCAAAGAGGCTTCTTGAGGCTTCCAGCCCATCTTTCTAGATTTTGGAATGCCATGTGTTAATCTCCTGATTTGCTACGTTCGCAAGAGCAACACACTTTGCTTTTTCCCCTACCCGTCTTACTATTGCGCTTGCACTTCAGCAAGAGGCGCAGATTGGCCGTCTATGGCTATTACCGGCTCCTGGGGTGGCGTAGGTGCCGGAGTTCCAAGCCCTCTTTTGTCCCGTACGGAGTAGCTTGTCCGGATCGAAAAGTCGAATCCAGTGTCTTACGCTGAAACAGCTCCATACTCTGCTCTCCTGCCTGAGTCTTGCGTGACTGAAAGAGGCGTTAAGCCAGCCAAAAAGAAAAATGAATTTTGGCTCGGCTGATCCAGCCCTTTTATGAAGTGTCAGCGGCATCAGCCATAATTCTCCACAAAAGCCACCTCTTCATAGTTGAAGTTTTGGATCCATCAATGGCAAACTACTTAAAACTGTGTTAGAAGATAGCTCTCTTTCCAGGATGTCTTGTTGTTTAAGCTCCATTCGCATCATCTTGCCGTCAAAATGGCATGCCTATTCAGCCCAGCGACTAAGGCTTTCAAACTATTAAGTGAGCAAAGGCATCAAAAGACTATCATTAATGATTCTGGTGCTGTGCGCTATCTTAAGATGACTGAGTACTGCGGTTTGGGCCGCTGAATTCGGCTGGTTTAGTCGCTGTTTTAGCCAGCCTCGACCGCTCGCTAAGCTCTGCCCGCAGCGCACGTGCCTCGGTTCACTTAACACGACGACCCCCCGAAAACCGCGTCCCCTTCCAAAAATTACTGGTTACCATCTTCCATTATCCTGACCACCCAAAATTCCTTAATCTAGAAGCCAGAAACGGCTCCCTATCAGTATAGCATAGCTCGTTTGTCTCTGCCTTGAGGCCGCTCCCGGCTATATAAGTCTTGCAGTTTCCGCCTACCCTCGACCTCCAGCAACTATCGCATCTCTTTTGTATACTCTTTTCTATACTATTCCCTCTTTACCTTCTCTCTCTTGAGGCTTCGAATTCTCGACAAGTCCCGTAGCCTTGGTTGCGATCCTCTCGTCTACGAAGGCCCTCGAAGTTCGTTATCTTTTAAACGTCCTCTATATCTCCACTATCACTATATAACTCCGTTCTTTTACCTCGTCCTCCTTTACCTACCTTCTTTTAACTCTCGACAGTTCCGGCGTTCTCCTTACCTTCACCCTTGACTATAATCCCCTCCTTTACGAAGCACCCTCGAAGTTCATTCTCTCCTCGCCTTCTATACCTCACACGACTCTACACACGACCGTCAATTCTTCATACACCTGTCGACTCATGAATTGCTGCGTCAACCCCGTGATAGGTGTCTCCGCTTTCTCACAACCCGCTACCCTGCAACCGAAGCAGCCCTGGGATCGCTATGGTTTAAACAATACAGGAAAGTACAAGACAAGATTAATTACTTATAACGTCAAGCATCTCGTCTCGTCAAGTTGTTTTAACACCGTGATAAATGTCTTTGCTTTCTCACGAATCGCCACCTTATACTTGAAGTAGTCAAGAGGTCGAAGTAATGTTAATAATATAAAGTAATAAAAGTCAAGATTAATTGCCTTTAACGTTAAGTATAATCTTTATTTAAAAATATTATTATTCACGTCTTATATTATCATGACTTTATTATTATTATATTTTATATTTTATTTTTTATTTTTTATTTTTTATTTTTTATTTTTTATTTTTTATTTTTTATTTTTTATTTTTTATTTTTTATTTTTTATTTTTTATTTTTTATTTTTTATTTTTTATAATAAATATTTTTATTATTATTAAAAAATTTTAAACTTATATAAGATTATAATTTTTATTATTTAAATATTAATAATATATACTTTTAATATTTTTAAGAATATTCTTAAAAAAAATATATTAATATTAATTAAATATTAAAAAAAAAATATTAAATAAAAAAGATTATAATTAAATAAAAATTAATTTAAATAATAAATCGTTTTTATAATTAATAAATATTAAAAATATTAAAATTAATATTTATTATATTAAATAAAAATAAATAAAATATATTTATAAAACTTAAATTTTAATAATTTAATTATATTAAATTAATTTAAAATAAATTTTATAAATATTATAAATTTAAAAATTAATATATTATTATTTTTAAATATAATTATAATAAAAAAAAATTTATTTTATATATATTAATAAAACTTTAAAATATTTTATTATTAAATAATAATTATATTAATATAAATAATAAATATAAAATTATTAAAATTTAATAATTCTTTTTAATATTTTTATTATATATAAAACTTTAATTATATTATATTAAATATATATAAAGTTTAATAAAATATTTATTATATTTATATAAATTATTATTAAGTTTAAAGCTTATAACTTTAATACTCGTTATACTTCTCTTTTACTCTTTTAGTTAATTAAATTAATATAATTTAATCTTTATAATAATTCTTTCTACTTTACTTATACGACATGCGTTAGTTATAAGCCCGGCTTGCGAGTATTAAAGCTTTCATAAAAGCACAAATAGAGCATAGCGTATCGCACACTTTAAACTCTTTGACATCCTCACTTTAGTACTCCACTAATCACCTTTGGACGTTATCGACGCGTCACGAGTATTCTATAAGCATAATAAAGCTTAAGAACATGTAATTGAAGGGGCGTACAATCAGGTCAGGCTGAAGAGCGTCTCATTCGCTTGCAAAGCGAATGTAACTCTACCCCACCCACCCACACTCAAATATTTAAATATTAACGTATTCTAATTATTATTTTACCAAATTCTCAACCATGGCGCGCAAGCTAAAGACCGATCGTAGGGAGCTTACTCCAGTCCAAAAATGCCGCATATGGACCCTTCACGAGGAGGGCAACAACCCATCCTAGATTCATATCAAAACTGGATACCCCCGCTCTACTATCACTGGATTCCTCAAGCGGCATACCCTCGCACCTACTAATGATTTTAAAAACCAGCCCGGAAGGGGTGCTATGCGGAAAATCACTCCTAAAGGGGAAAGGCACCTTGTACGGACTGCAAATTTAGAGCCTAGGATGACCTTAAAAGCTCTCGGATCACCGTCCAAATCCGGCAAGAAACTCAATCACTATACTGTCGCATAAGTACTCAAACGGAACGGAAAAGCTAAGCGCCGGCCACGCAAGAAGCCTTTCCTGATTGAGGAACACAAAAAGAGACGTGTGGCGCATTGTAAAGCTGAAAAAGCCATCAAAAGGGACAACCGGAAGGTCTGCTGGAGTGATGAAGTGACATTTGAGGTGGGAGAGGATTTGAATACCTTTTGGGTTACTAGAGCGCCAGGCAGGGAAGAGGAGTATACGGATAAGAATTTACGGCCTACTTTTAAAAGCGGGAGGACTACAGTGGGTGTGTGGAGTTACTTTTGTGGAGACGAGATGGGACCCTTGTATATGCTTCCGGAAGGCAAGACTATGATAGCAAAGCAGTACAAATGGGCACTTCAAAAGCACTTTATTCCATTTTATGAAAGGATGAGAAGGAAGTACGGGAATAAGGTAGTTATACAAGAGGATAATACTCCTTAGCATATTACTAATATCATCAAGAAGTATTTGGCTAATAAAAAGGTCAACCGCATGTCCTAGCTAATATAGTCTTTAGATCTTAATCTTATTAAAAATCTTTAAAAGTATATCAAGGATATAATCTATAAATAATGATATAAGATTAGATTTATAAAAGAAATATATTTAGTATTAAAAAATATTTAGCTAGAAATAAACTTAGATTTTTTTTAAAACTTTATAATTTTATATTTAAAAAATATATTATATATTTATAGAATAATAAAAAAGTAATTAAATATTAATTAATTATAATTTAAGTTTATTTATTTATATATTATAAAATTATAAAGTTATTTTTAAATAATTAAAAAAATTAAAAAAATCATATAATATTTTTATTTTAATTTAATTATATTTTATATATAAAATAATAATTATAAATTAAATAAAAAACTTAAAATAATAAAGTTTAAAATTTTATTAATTTAAATAAATTAAATACTTTTATATATAATATTTTATTATTAATTTTTTTTAATAATTAATAAACTTAAAAAAGAATTAAATATAAAATAAATATTTATTTATATAATTATTATTAATAAATAAAATATTTATAAAATAATAAATTAAAATAAAAAATTTAATTTAGTTATTAAATTAAATATTTTTTTTATTTATTATATTTAAAAATATAAAAATAAAATATATAATATTTTTTTAAAATTATATTATTATATTAAATATTTATAAAATATATTTTAAATAATAAAATTATTTTTTTATTTAATTTATTAAAATTATTAATTTAAATATATAAATAATTATAATAATTATTTTTTAAGTTTAAATAATTATTTTATTAAAAATTTATTAAAAATATTATTATTTAAAAAAAATTTATTAGTTTAAAATTATAATTTTATTTAAAAAAAATTATATTTTTTTAATTATTAATATATTTTTTTAATATAATAATTATTTTAATTATTTATAAAATTTATTATAAAATTTTTATTAATAAAATTAAAAAAATAATAAATTAAAAATATTAATATTTAAAATAATATTTAATATATAAAAATATTAAACTTTATAATATTCCCGAAATTTAAAAATTTTTAATTATTAAAATTTTTTTAAATATATTATTTAAAAAAAAATATAATTTAAATAAAAAATAAATTAATTTTTAATTTTTTTTAAAAATAATAAATTTAATTTATTTATTTTTATATATAATTTTTAAAAACTTAAAAATAAAATTAAAAATTAAAATCTTGATATTTATTATATTTAATAAATATTAAATTTTTTTTAAAATATTTAATTATATTAAAAATAATTAAAAAATTTAAAAAATATATTTATATAAAAATTATAATTATTAATTTTTATATTTAAAAATATTATACTAAAATAAAAAAAAATTTAAATTAAGTTTAAATAAAAATATAAAATTAAAATTTAATATAAAATAATTATTAATAATAATAAAAATTTTTAAAAAAAATTAATTAATTAAAGTTTTTAAAAAATAAATTTATTTTTTTAATATTTAATTTTATATTTTTTATAAAATCTTTAAGTCTTTTAATAATTAATTATAATATTTATATAATTAAAAATATTTTAAATAAAAAAAAATTAATTTTATTTTAATAAATATAATAATAATAAAAATTTTTATATAAATATTATATTTAAAAAAAAATTTATATAAAAAAATATAATATTATAAATTTAATAAAATATTAAAAATAAAAAATAAATATAAAAATAATATATATTTATAATATTATTTTTATTAAATATAAGTTTTTTTTTAATTTATTTAAATATTTTATTTAAAAAAAATTTTAATATTAAAAATATATTTATATATTTTATATTTAAATAAAAAATATAAAAAAAATTTAATTATAAAATAATATAAAAAAATTTTATATATATAAATAAAATATTTAAAACTTTAAATATTTTAAAAATTTATATATTATATTAAAAATATATATATTATAAAATTAAATAAAATAATATATAATATTATATATAAATATATATTAAATAAATAATTTTAAAATAAATATTTAAAAAAAATTATTTAAAAATTATTTAATTATTTAATTATATATAATAACTTAAATTAATTACTCGTGATTAAAAATAAATTTAATAAAAAACTTTTTATATTTTTATTTTTAAATAAAAAAAAAGTTTTTAAAATTATATAAAACTTTAAATATTAAATAAAAAAATAATATAATTTAAATATTTATAAAAAAAAATATTAAATTTAATTTTTTTTATTTATAAACTTAATAATAAATTTAAATAAATAAAATAAAAAATATTTATTATATATTTATTATATATTTTTTAATAAATTTTTTTAAAGAATTTTAATTAAAAATTATATTTATAATAATTTATTTATATTTATATAAATAAAATATTTTAAATAATATAATTTAATATTTATTATATAAACAATAATTTATTTTAAGTTTAATTAAAATAAAATT
>Ga0302221_10001277_pt1 | contig 16451 bp, 9 predicted proteins | sample II_Palsa_E2_1_FD_193517 | JGI IMG/M metagenome (GOLD analysis project Ga0302221, IMG submission 193517) | Peat permafrost microbial communities from Stordalen Mire near Abisko, Sweden - II_Palsa_E2_1 | ecosystem: Environmental > Terrestrial > Soil > Palsa > Peat permafrost | place: Sweden... | reverse complement strand
TATTGTTTTTTTGAATCCATAAATATACGAAAGGAATTAAAGACAAGTAGTTCAAAACAATTAATAGTAAAAAAAAGCAAAAATTTTATAATAATTTATCTTTTTCTTCTCTGGATATAGTAACAAAATCTTTTATTAATCCAGCCCATATTTTCCTATGTTCTACATCTTTTAGTTCCTCCGATTCTATTTCAAGCTGATTGAATAATATTAAAAAATTGAGGTGTAGTTGTATTAAACAATTATTATGCCTTTGTATTAATTCACGGTACTTCTGTCTTATTAAGTCTATACAATCTAAATTTTCGTGGTAAATCTGCATGGACTTTTTATTGCGATTATTTACATCCAATTGTGATTTAATCAAATCTAAAATACACGGAGTTACTTCTTCTATTTTTTCGAGAGCCGTTCTAATACTTACTTCATTAAAATTGGATTCAATACCTTCTTTTAAGTACTTAGAAATTAATTCTAATGTTATTGAATTAGTAATAAATTTAACCATACTAATTGCTGGTTTTTAGATGAAGGAATTATAGTTAAAAAAGACAGATTGTTGTAAAGCAATTATTAGACCAAATATCAATTACTAATCAAAATAAGTATTATACTTTATTCAAATACCGACACTTCATTAAGTGGACTTATGCGAATGCCCACAAATTATTTAATATGTTTAATAAACTCAATTTAAACTCCATTTTATTACCTAATAAGTATGATATTTCCTTTGATAAGTTTAGGCGTATTAACATGATTGCAATCATAATATGTAAGCCAATAAACATAATTTCCTGTAGGCATTTGTTGACCTTGGAAGTTGCCATCCCAGCTAGCATTTATATCTGATGTCTGAAATACCATTTGTCCCCACCTGTCATAGATCTGAAAACTTTCTAGTCTGATGTTTTTTGCAAAAGCTTTAAACATATCATTTAGTCCATCGTGATTAGGTGTAAACGCATTTGGCATAAGGATATAACTATCGTTGCATGGCGGTGGTGAAATAATACTCGAATCACCTTTTACAGAAATAAAAACAGAATCTACCGACGGGCAATTGGACGTAGCATATAAATATATCCAAGAAGAATTATTAATAATTGCTGTTGGATCCTGAATTATATTATTGCTGATCGTTGCGGTAGATACCCATAAATAAGGTGCCGATGCTGTTGTATTTAATTGGATAGTATCTCCCTCGCTAACTAAAGTATAATTGGTAATTATTTTTATCGGCAACGCCGGCGTTACTGTCAGATTGAGTAAAACAATACTGTCGCAAGTTAGCGTAGATAAAGTATCACTATAAACGCCCTGAACACTATAATTTTTAGAACCGAAAAGATAAGATAATCCCTGACAAATACTCCTGTTAATGGTATCTCTTTTTAAAGGATTGATAATAAGATTCAATGTTCTTTGTATGCTATCACAACCACTGGTACCTTTTAATGTATCAATGAATTGCCCCGTTGCTGTATATCCAAATACCGATTGCCCTACACAAATACTCGAATCAACTATTACCGGAAGCAGTGGCGTTGTAGCAAGTGTTACCTGAATCGAATCTTCAATAAAAGAGCAGGCCGAAGCTCCATCGCTAACCGTTAATCTATACCAATTGCTTGCTAAAGGAGCGTTATCAGTGTATGTTGCGCCATTGGCATTTGTTATTATGGTCCATGCTCCGGCGGCATTTTGTTTATACCATTGATAAACTGGATTGGCATAACCACTTCCTAAAACAGCATTTAAATTTACTTTACTGGAACAAGCGGAACTAGTTGACGTTAATGTTAGCGTTGGTCCGCAAACGCTGAATTCAATATCATCGAATGCAAAATCATTGTAGCCAACAGAAGTTAATATAAGATTTAATTTAAGTGATGTATTGTTGCCGGAATTAAATGTGAAACCATTTTGTACCCATGTTGGTATTGCGGTAACAGGTAACGGAGGTGTTGTTATTTGGCCTAATGAATTACCTGAAATATCTGTAACATTAAATATAAAAGTAGGTAAGGAAGGATATGCAGGAAGATCCATATTCATTGTCCACGCAGAGAAAGTGTAATCTGTATTAGGACAAAGATTATCAACTTGTCGAGTATAAAAATTAGGGACTCCTCCATCCATTACTAAAAAATAACCGTTAACATCATTCGGAGTATGATCCTCTGTTACTTTATGCCAGCAACAGGTTTGATAATTAAAATAATTCACCAACGAATAGTTGCCTGAAACTACACCGTAGTTCTGATCAATATAAGCAGGATTAATAGCAGGACTAGGAGGCCCAACAATAGATGTTCCACTTCCAAAATCATCTTTCCAGACAACATGGGTAGCACCACTACACAATCGGGAAGGAGCGCAAACTGCATTTACTGTAAGGTTTAATACTACAATACTATCGCATGAAGTAACTGTTGATAAAGTATCCCGATAGATACCTGTAGTGTTGTAAGTATGTGGCCCAACAGTATAGCTTTGTCCAGCGCAAATACTTTTAACGAGCGAATCTTTTACAACGGGATTCACGGTAACGTTTACAGTAAGTACAATGCCAGTGCAGCCTTCAACTATAGTGTCCTGATAAATTCCTGACTGAGTATATAATGTAGTACCAAATCCGAGGCTATCTCCCTGGCAAATAACTTTCGAAACGGTATCACCGGTGACAAATATGTCTAATGGATTTATAGAAAGATTCAGCACTACAATACTATCGCAACCCGTTGATGAAGTAAGTGTATCGATATAAGTGCCCGCATTATTGTAAACGTGCGTACCTATTGTTATACTACCAAGACTACAAATGGCAGCATTAACAGTATCTCTCAATTGCTTTACGATAAGATTAGTGAATTTAAGATCGTAACAACCCGCACCGTTTATTACAGAATCTTTATATAAACCTGACATACTATAAACATTACCACCTATAGTTATACTGCTGCCCTTACATATCGTTATATTATTGGTATCACTTTTTTGAACTGCAACGAGGGAAGTAATAATAACACTATCACAACCAAGTGAATTTATATTTCTTAATGTATCATAATAAACCCCTGGTGCATTGTAAGTACTGGAACCTACATTTACTACTATACCATTGCAATACTGAATTGTCTGAGTATGGGTAGCAATTAAAGACAAATGATAAGTAATGTAAGCCGTATCGGTACATCCGTTAATATTAGTTATTCTGCGAATTGCATAAATACCTGTATCTGCAGGAGTAACAGGATCAATGATGAGCGTATCCCCGATGTAATAGGTTCCATCAGGCTTAGTCCATCTGTAGGTATAATGGCTTGAAGAACCATAAAAAAGTTTAACACTGTTACAATTTGTGGCAATTCTGTTAATAGGCGGAAAAGTAGTACCCGTTACCGTTACCTGTGCAGTAGATGCATTACCGCATACATCAAAAATACGAGCGGTATAAGTACCTGCTTGCGTTACAGAAAACAGGTTTGAATCCTGAACAGGAAAAGTTTCGGGGCCTGAGATAATTTCATATTGATAAGGAGGTACACCTTTGTTACTGTCTGGTATTAACTCTGTTTCGATTGTACTGTGACAAACAATTGCATTGCTGGTAACGATTACCGGTGTTTGATACCCTGCTATTGTTATGGTGTCCTTGACTGTCCAACATCCCGTGTATGTTTTGTTGATGGTTGTACCGTAGCCGGGCTCCTGAAATTCAAATGCTATTTCGTATTTGCCTGATGGAACATTTAAAACGGAATCGGTGTACACGCTGTTATAAGATTGCTGGTTTTTTAGTACCGCACCGGTGGAAATATTTGTAACAACTACTGTGTTTGATGTAAGGGGTACATTGCCTAAATCATTTGTGCGCGAAATCGTATAATAAATTTTATTTTGTCCTAAACAGCCTTTTTGATAAGAGGCACTATAATTCATGCTTATAATATCTGCCGGAGTAACTACAATTGAATCAAATATTACATGCCCGCAATCATCAGTGAGTTCATATTGATAAGTACCTACAGTAAGGTTATCGAGAAAAATATACGTACCGCCGCCAAGGGTATCTGGATATGTATACGTATCCGTATAAGTAAACCCTGGTTTAGTGCTTCCTAACGTTGCAGGACCTGATAATAAAATAAGCTTTGGGTTGTCTAAAAAATTGGCAGTCTCAATCCTATACAATCCCATCACCGAATCTATACATGGGCTATAAAGAATATTTTGTTCAATAATAGCAGGTGGCGCTAGGTATGGAACAGTATAATTATGTGCAAAGACTTCGCCACAGCCATCTGTTACAGTTAATCGATAAGTACTGCCAACAGTAACGCTGTCGTTAACCGGAAAATTGTAGATAATGTTTTGAGCATTGTGCGTTGGGTCGCCAACGATAGTACTATCAATGATTACAGTATTGGTAGCGGTATCCACAACTGTATATTTTACGGGAGCTTTAAGCCCATAAACATAGCCTATATCATTCGTGCTGTATGTAAAGTTTATTCCTGCCGTTGTTCCGCAATGATTATAGCTAAATTGCGGATAAAGAATATAAGGCTGAAGCTCAATAAAAGATGATAGGCTGTCACCACAGGTATTATACACTGTAAAATATACTGAATCTCCGTAAGTAATATTTGGTAAAAGTTGTTGCACAGTTAAATAAGCTGCCAGTGAATTATGGACCTCGCTAGTATCTACTATTGTGGATGAAGATCCCGGTGGCGGAATATATATACCATTTTTGGTTTTGTATTTATAGGTAAGGGGTAAGCGTTGAAATCCCGTTTGATAAGTTGGCAGTTGTATTCTCAATGTAAGCCATGCTGAATCACAGCCAACTTTTTCAAGCAAAACGGACCCGTACCCGTATAGGTTAAATGGAGTAGCAGGATTAGTAACAGTGGCTACAATAGTTCTAAAACTTCCGCAGCCGTCTGTCAACCTAACAGTATAATTACCTGCAGATAAATTATTAAAAGTATCACTTGCCTGCTGCGTAGTTGTAACGGGCGAGGGAGAAATTAATTGCCAGGTAAAAGGTCCATTACCGGTTCCCACGATTTTGTTACCTATAATTTTTCCCTCACTGCCTCCAGCGCAATAAGGGCTTATTGTTATCGGATTAAAATCAAGCGGTAAATAATTTCCCGTTATGGTTGTGTCTTTGTTTGCAGTATGCGTTCCACCATCAGAAACTTGTATGGTATAATTTCCGGGAGCAAGTGAATTAAATACATTACTTGTTTGTGTAGGCTCTGTAACAGGCCCGGCTATTATGCTATAAAACAAAGCTCCGGCGCTATGTGCAAAAATAGTAATACTACCATTATTAGGACAAGTGCTTACTGCAGTTTTTATTGAATCGATAGATACCTGCCCTGATCCTATAAACGGCACTAAGAGTAAACTTCCGATGCAAAACAAGAGAAATTTTTTCTTAAGGCAATGTAAAAATATTTCCATAGAGTAATAATGTAATAATTTTAAAACTCAACTCTTCTTTGATGTAGATATCTGCATTTTTAAAAATGCAGCTTGTGCTTTGATTAATTTTCTTATTACAAATAGGGTTTAAATATTATACGTATTAATAAATTATCGTTGCAACATTGAATAATAACAAGCGTGGGTGTGTGTTATATAAGACAAGGCACTAAGAAATATGCCAAAAGAATTCAATAAAGATGATAAGCAAATAAATAAGGTTTAGAATTAATTAATATTAAGTGAGACCAGTTCGCTTTATATTTTATTCAAACAGAGCAAACGATTAGGAAAAAAAGCAGAGCATTTAATGTTTAACTCTTTTGCTTAAGGAAAATTTTTAGCCCTTTTGCCCTTCAATAGAATCTTTATTAAAAAAATAAAGAATGATTAAAAGCTTTGATTCGCGATTTGCGAATCAGGGTTTGTTTGAAAAAGTAATTTGTCACAAGGCAAGAACGAACGACCGCCGTTTTTGGCAAAAAACGCGATTATCTTAATCTCTAGAATCGGCTGTCATATTGACTTAAAAAAACAACATAACCCAAATTTAATAATTCCATTTGGCTTATTATATATTTTTGAGCATTCCTATATTTAACCAACTTAGCTAATTCCAATGGATGGTTTAATTTTATTAATTATTGCGGGAATCATAGCAATCCGTGTTCTTAAATGGAGCAAGAAAAATAGCAAACCTAAAAGCAAAATATCTTTCTCGGACAGACTATTGCGGACATTTAAAAGTCGTCGTAATTATTACCGAGATGTATATCTAAAATCTGATGAATGGAAGCGAAAACGTTATGTAGTACTCAAACGAGACAATTGGCTTTGTGTACATTGTGGCGCACGTGCTACTCAAGTACATCACAAAAGGTACGCTCCTAAGAATATTGGAAAAGAACCAATAGAATGGCTAGAATCAGTTTGTAAATCTTGCCATGACTCTCTACATGAATAATTAACAATCCAACCAAATTAAAATGTAAAAAACTAATGGGGTTATTTTATTCAGCTTTTGTCTTGCCTACACATTCACCAGAAGAGGATTCTTTAATCGATTGTAATCTTAATCTACGAACTTGCTCAGCCGAAAAATTTAATCCTCTTGATGTGGTGAAGCCATATTCGTTAAGTTCACTTGCTATTTCGCGTAGCGTTCTCCCTGTGCTGGAAAGTAATGAGATCATTTTGGTAGCCTTTATATTATTAGGATCTGATTTGGCTTTTTCTTTCATCTTTATAGAACCCATTTTTCTTGATTCGACAGTAAAATTTTCGGGTCTTCCTAATTTAATTCCTCTTTTTTTTAGTTGACTTAAAGCATCTTTAGTTCGTTCAGAAATTCTCTTCCTCTCCCATTGCGCCAAGGCACCGAATATGTGAATTGTTAGCTCATTCGCATCTGGCAGGTCGCAACAAACAAATCTAATCTTAGCATCCATTAGCGTTGATATAAATGTTAGATTGCGTGATAACCTATCAAGTTTTGCAATAACTAAAGTTGAATTTGTTTCTTTGACTTTTGCAATCGCTTTTAAGAGCTCTGGGCGATTATCATTTTTCCCTGTTTCTATATCTTTAAATTCTCCTATCAGAGATCGATCCCTAATAAATCCAAGTACCGAGTTCCTTTGAGCATCTAATCCCAAGCCTGATTGACCCTGCCTTTGTGTTGATACCCGATAATATGCTACGAATGACTGATTTTCCATTAATTTATATTTCAAGGCTAACCTAAGGAGGAAATTTTACACGGCCAGATTAATGACTTTATTTTTGAGGGAAAGATGTCCACATGTCAATCTTCTGAAATGTCCTATCATATCGACTTTCGCGGAACCGCCAAACATAATGCAATAAAAGATAGATGTTTTCAAATTGAGTATATCATCTCTTCCACCGCCACCGCCACCGCCGTTATTTTATTAATAGATATATTAGAAAAGAAAGCTCTTTCACCAAACAGCATAGCGTGGCTACAAGAAGCAACACAATAAATGATGGAGTTGTGCAGATGGCTTTTTATGCTCGAATTTCTTTATAGGTTCGATAAAGATTTGCATCAGTCGTTTAATTTTGGTTATATATTTTATTATATTTAAATAATCTTAAAAAAAATCCTATGAAAAATAAAAAAATCGTTGGGCTAGCATTATCAGGAGGAGGGTATAGAGCTGCCGCATTTCATTTAGGAACGTTGAAAAAATTATATGAATTAGATATATTAAATACGGTTGATAAAATATCTTCAATATCTGGAGGTTCGATTATAGGTGCATTCTATTGTTATTACAACAAACCCTTTGTTGAATTTGAAAATGAAATACGCAAGGTGTTAAACAGTAAAAGTGTTATACGGAATATATTAAAATCCTATACATTCATTATAGTTATTGCAATTTTCCTTATTTGTTTGATTGTCAGTTATTTTATCTGTAAATATATTAGTACTTGGCTCTCGATACCTTTGTATTTAATTTTTATATACTTAATAGGTAAATACCAGTTTCGATTTTTTCCGATTAATAAAGAAATTGAAAAGGCATATAATGAATTCTTATTCAAAGACGCTACACTCTCTGATTTAAAAGATCAACCTGAATTGGCTATCGGATCAACTAATCTTCAAAGTTGCAGGCCTTTCACTTTTTCTAAACGAAAAATGGAAGATTCAAGTTATGCTTTTATGGATCCTCCTATCAAATTTGATAGCGGAAATTTTCCCATAGCAAGAGCAGTAACAGCATCTACCGCAGTTCCATCACTTTTCACTCCAATTAGAATAGACGAGATATTTTTTCAAAATAAGGAATATTTTAAATTAGTATCGCCTGTTTTAGTCGATGGTGGTATTTATGATAATCAAGGAATTCAAAAATTAACGCAACCAAAAAGCTCTTACGAATGTGATATAATTATTACGAGTGATGCTGGAACTAAACTGCCATTTGAAGGATCATACAACAATACATATACACTAATATTAAGAACATTTGAAACATTTATGGCTAGGATAAAAAACTTTCAAATGATCCAAAATATATACAGCAGTTCTTCTAAAGAAATTGCTTATTTATCTCTAGGATGGGATTTAGAAAATTGCATACCTGGGTTTATTAATAATTTGAAGGCAGGGAATATTTCACAGGAAATTATTGACCATCATAAAATACCTAATAATTATTTGAAAAATATTGACTATTACAAAAATCAAATAATAGAAATTTTAGAAATTAACTGTAACTATAAAAATATATTTTCAAATAACTTAAACGCAAAAGAAATTGAAATTGCAAGAAATGTAAAAACTAATTTGATGCCATTAACTAGTATACAAATTGATTGCCTTGCAAAACATTCGTCAAATTTGACAGAATTACAAATTAAGCTTTACTGCCCTACCCTATTCAAAAATGACATATAATATCGGATTGATAATAAAATTTAATTTGCAAACCGTTTTGGAATGAAGCCAGTTCTTGTATCGACCACTTCATTGTTTGATATGAGATTAGTCGCGACTGCGCCATCATCTCCATTTACCTGGTAAATAGTAACATTACCTCTCTTAGTAGTCATTAAGGGTATATTTCTATATGCTAGCATGTTGTAAACTTCAGTATGAGGATGATCATATTGGTTATCATTATTAGAAGAACAAATAGCAATTTTAGGCTTTAGAGCATCCAATAATGCTGGACTTGTAAAACCATTATTAGCGCCATGATGAGCTAATATCAATACATCAACTTCTTTTGAAAGAATTGCATCATTTGCCAATCTGTTGGCTATTTGACTTGATTCGCAATCTCCTAGGCTTAATACATTAAACCCTACAGATCTAAAAAATTTAATCAAAGACATGTCGTTTTTATTATCGCAATTGAACATAGACTTATAAATAACATTGCTGCTTCCGCCTAGTGATGCGTTTGGTAAACTTGAGATATAATTATCGTTGATAGCTTGAACATTATGTACATGTCTCTGATGTATGTCATCATATGAATAAATTACTTTTTGACATAATTTTCCATCTTCGCTGCTAGCTAAATAATCAGGAACTTCAATTCTTGAAGGACGTAATTTGTTTATAATTTGTATTAAATCATCATAAGTACAATGATCCGCATCCCAGCTGGTAATATGTAAAACGTCTATAGTTGTTTTATTGTGATATGCCATATCGGTAAGTAATTCATCTATCCCTCCTTTTGGAAGTCTTGCTTCTATTAAGTAATAAAAATCTTCTTTGTAGAAAGAAAATAATGAACCCGGTGAATCAAGTTGAAATGCAGTAAATTTTGATAAGTAACTCATAAGACAGGTATTGGTTAGACCATATATTGTCAAATTTCTATCCACCCAGCTAAAAACGTAAAATAGTCAGTAATGACATATTTTTTGCTGTCATAGAGAGTAGAAAATATCATTAGTCTGTAAAATTGACATTAATTCTGATTAAGAATGTAATGGCACCAAAATCAAATGGAGTTTGACTTTAACATAAATCAAAAATTAAGGTTGCCAAAGAAATTAAAAAAACTCCTTCAAACGCCAGGTTAATTCAAGTGCTTCTTGCCAACCTGAATTTGCAAATGAATCTAACATTGCGATAAGACTATTAAAATGTTCCTCTTTAGACAATAATTCTTTGTGATCAGCAAGAATTTTTTCTGTTAGTTTTATTACTTCCCCAAGTGTAGATTGATCATAAGTAAACGAATTGGCGGCAGCACATTTTACTATAGAAGAGGACATTGTAAGTACATATTCCGGATCTAGTGAAAACACAATATTTAAAAGTTGCATGAAACAATATCCAGTATGAGCAACCATAAAACCAGATTCAATCATTTCTGATTGATCTACTACAAAATTTAATATTGGTTTGATTTTATTAAAAAAAATAATCTTAGTATCAAATAAGATGTTCTTACCCTTATTCTCTTTTTTTCCTTGTTGAATAGTAAAATAAAGATGTTGAATACAAGTATCTATAATTTCAAAATTATCTTGGGCAAGATCGGACTTAATTCCATTTACTCTTAATGAATTAAATCTAAAATCTAAAATTTTTTGCAATACTAAAATAAGGTTCTCATATTTTGCTGGCGATTTTATATAATCATTTTTACCGTCATGAGGGTCTATAACTGTTAATATTTCAAATATTAGTAGTCTAACAAAAGATTTTATATTTAAATTAGAATAAATAATGTTGATAGCCACATCGCTATTATGATTAATAACCAGTTTTAAAAGTAAGATTATATAAATACTCCACAACTCTTGTGGAACTTCATCATCTACATCATTCAATTTCTTTATTATAACCGATGCAATATTCTCAACACCATCCTTATTATCTTTAATAATATCATCGTAACAAATATTGCTAAGGATTTGTACAAGACACATTCCGTCTTTTTCAAACTCACATCTCTCTTCAATCTTATTCCAAAATTCCGCGCGTTGGTGATGCCAATAATAATTTAAACTATTAAGAGTGGTAAATCTTATTATCTGTGTGTTATCACCCATTAACTGTAAAATTTCGGGAGCTATTATTCCTGATTTATCAGAATACAGCAGTTCAAGAAGAATATCCACAGCATTTAATCTAGCGTTAATGACACCGCCAAATCTATTATTGATTTGACCCTTTTCATATTTAATGCTTTGATATTCTATTGACTTGACATAATAGAATCCTAATGCCTGTATAAATTCACGAAGCGATTTTATTAATTTCCCATGACGTACTAATAGTTTTACATAGCGGCATATTTCATAATCGCAACTAGATTTAAGTCTTGCGTTGCTAAATATATGCGATTTGCTTATGTCATAAAGATTCTTTGCGATTTCAAGCAAAAGCATAAGCTCTTCCTTACTCGGCTTAACTCCACTATTGTTATCATATTTTGAATTAAAAAGTTCAAATTTTTCTATGGATTTGTATAAATTCGCCTCGAATTTATTTGTAGAGTTAACTCCCAATTGTGCCATTTTCTCTTCTGTTGTAGGATCGTAGGACCTAACAACAGCTCTGTGGTTAGCTAAGGATTTATTGTCTTGTGCCCCATTAGTTTTGATCACTTCTCGTGATTCATTGAAATTTAACTCTTTGAAAGGTATACAACTAAGCAAACGACCAATTCGTCTATCTAAAAAATCTCCTTCATAATTTTTGATCCCAGAAGTTTTTATCAGCAGAATTGTTCTTTCAATATTCTTTTTTTGAGTAATTGAAATAGATGACCATAATATTTTTATTAATTCGCCAGCTTCATATATAGTTTCGTCACAAATAAATATTGAAGTATTTGATAATAGACCTAAAGCCTCTTTTTTAAATGAGCTGGGATATTTTATAAATAGATTTATAAGCTTTCGCCATAACAAGCTTACTTCTGCATTTTGAATTACTAATTTTATTAAGTGGCTATTTTTAATTGTCTTTTTACTACTAAATTCATTTTCTAGAAATTTAAAAATATTCTCTGCATGAGATTTTGGCCCATATTCTTTATCGTGATCTGAACTATACGAAGAATAGTCAGAAATAAGCGTAGCATGAATTCCATTTATTAATAAATGAAAAGGGGTTTTGGTAGTGCCATAATATTTTCTATCATTTAACTTATTTACAATTTCGATACCCATTGGAATCATTTCCTCTGGTGAGAGAGGAAGAAGCTCTTTATAAATTTGCTCCAATCTATAATGAATACCCTCGAAATCTTGCCGCCTGTTACTACGGAGTGCCATTATCACACCGCTCCCTAAATACGTCTCTTTATTACTATTTTCATTATGATAATATAGAGTTTTATAAATTAATATTGCAAGTTGTTTATCTTGATTAAAAATACTTGGTAAATCCTTGATAAGTACTGAGAAAAAACGAATGGGAAAATCTTCTTCTTTCAATATCCCAAGAATTCTTTTTATTAGTTTTGAATATCCAGATTTATTAGTTGAAAAAATATCAATGATATTTTCAATACCCCACTGTCCTCCATTCATTTCAATCAATGCTTTATTTGGCGATATTTCTCTTTCCTTCAAAACAAAGTCCAAATATTTGAACGAAGCATTTGAAATTGTAGCTAGATTTTTTTTATTGGGGGGTTCTAATATGGCTTTTATAGATTTACTAATTAAAAATCCAAGTTCCCATAAAAAAAACTCGTTTATATAATTTGAAACCTCGAGTAACAATAGAAAATCTTTATCTCGTAATTTGTCTTTACATATAAATCTAATTCCTTCTAATATTTTTCTTATAGTATTTGATCTCTCATGAATATTGTTTAATTGAAATACGGGAGTTAAATCTTTTATTGTTTTATAATATCCTGCCAATATGTAGTTAAGTATGGTTTGGTGATATAGCCTACATAAGGGAGTATTAATAGTTCGTATTAAAAAATAGTGTTCCCAAAAAATGGCATTTTCGTCTTCCCATAATTTACTGTAGAAATAAATAAAACTTTGTCTGAAAAGAAATGGGACTTTGGGATTATTACTAATGTACTCAAGTAAAACACGAGGCTCTTCAGGAATAAGATATTTTGAAACAGCAAATTCAAGAAGTATATTATGACTGAATGAAATGTTTTGTTTTGTTGTAGAATTTTCAGAGATAATATTTAAGCTAAATAGATCATCATATACAGCAGAATTCAGATCAGTTATTATTCCTCCTTTCGGACAGCTTAAATTTTCCTTTAGAATTAACTTGTTAGTCAATGTCCTGAGAAATACATCTTTATTTGTATCATCATCTACTCTTAAATTCCAGTAAGCCTCTAATAGCTGCTCTTCAGTCTCTATATTAATTAATATTTCAGTTTTATTATTATTTCCAATAATGACAATTTTTTCAAGAAGTTTAAAAAAATACGGAATTCTTAATAATGCTCTTAACTCCTTAGTACTTTGTTGTACAATTGAATATATTTTTCTATTCTTCTTAATAGCAAGGTCAAATTCATACTCTGATAATTCAGGTATTTCTATATACCTACACGAAAGAGGTTTAATTTGATTGATCTGAGGAAACAGTTCCAATAAACGACTTGATTTTGCGACATCAAAAGTTCTCGCGCTAACCAAAATGTTCCATTTGGCCTTTAATTCAAATATGGCATCTTTAATTTGTTTAAGAACTGCAGATTTTAGTTTTTCATCTTTAGCCGTATCGAATGCATCAAATATTAATATTCCTTTAAACCCATCTTTTATTGGAATTTTCTTAAAGGCATTAATCCAATAGCCATTCGTTTTGAATTCTTTGTTTAGTTCATCGTCTGTTGCATATAACAGTTCATTTATCCGTACAATAAAACATGGTACTTTTTTTATCTTACAGAGTTTCTGGAGCTGTTCAATTGTGAAGCTTTTGCCAACCCCAGGTCCTCCTACCAAAATACCATTCGCAATTTGTATAAAAGAAAAAATATCTTCTACAAGGGTTTTACGCTCTATATAAATACCATTTTTATTTATTAAAATCGACTGAATTGGTAATATTTCATGGATATCAACTTTATTCATTACTGGGAAAGCTGGATTTTCTAAAACTGGTAAAGTAGCTTCCTGTAGTATCTGAATCAAATATTTCAATTTATCAGTAGTTATTCTGCTATCATACAAAATCTTACCATACAGCTTTTGAATATCATATATCTCGTATGTGAAATTTTCTTCTATTCCACTTTTAAGGATTTTAGAGGGGCATTTTTTGGCTATAAAAAAAATAATTAACTTCTTTATTTTTCTATTTTCTGGATTGCGTTTAAATGATGTAATAGTATTATTAAGCTTTGTAGTAAATTTTTTATTAGATGTAATCTGAATTGCTAATTTTTTTTTAGTGTCGATTAAATCATAGCTATCCTGATTTTTATTAAACGCATTAGCATTTATTAGCTTCCACCCAAATAACTTATTAAGAAAGGTGCAAAATAAATTTTCTGCATTTATTGCTTCGTCAGTTCGACCAAAAGAATTTGACTGCTCAATCAAATCTACATATGACAACAGTAATAAGTGAATCAATTTATTATACATTGTCCTATTCATAAAGTGAAATTTGAATTATTAAAATGAATAAAACAGTTAATCTCCTGCTGTCAATTTAAAAAGTATTAGCATAGAATTTAAGATTTTTATATTGGAAGGCGTTGTTTTTAATATAGAAATCATTAATTAAATAAAAGTTGCTTATTGGATAGCCGGTGGTATTAAAAACGGACAGGTCACAATAAAGTGTGTCACCACGTTTATAATTACTTATTCTAAAATAAGTCAGAAGAATATCTCTTTCTATATAATTATATAAAATCCGTTTATACTGATCGGTTAAAACCTTGTCCTTATTAATTTGGATAAGAAAATGATACAATTTGTCATAATATCTATATAGAGGAGTTAATATGTTTAATCTGAAGTCGTTAATAAGTGGTCTTCTTTCTGTAGAATCATCTGGAAGAAGTCTAATACTATCAAGAACGTCATCAAAAACTTTTATATAGTATATTCCATTTGCATTTTCAAAAGCATGTTTATACGGAGCTAAAATGGTCGGACTTAAGTCTGATTTAAATTTAATATCATTTGCTTCTTTAATAAAACTGTCTAATTCTTTTTGAAAAATATTGTATTGGTTAATTGCTAATGATATTCTAGTCTGTTTTTGACCTTCCTTAAAAGTTAGATACATTAAAGTTGCCATTATTGTATATACTCCAAAAATGAGTAGATTAATAATGTCAGAAGTCAATAAGCTTAGACACAATATCATAGTTGAAAATTTTCTTGAATTACGGATTCTGGTTTCATAGGTTGATTTTTTTTAATGAAGTTAATAAAACATGAACTTATCTAATAATAGTTAGATCTTCGAATACCCAATTATCATCTTTTCGGATAAAATCTATTTGATAATTGCGATTTTCATTATTAGGTCCTGGTGGCAAGAAAGGATCAGAAATATATGAAATTGGAACAGTTACTTTAGCTCCCTCGTCATTATATAAAGGTGGATTATTAATTATGTATATTTCCGCATCTTCAAGGATTTTTTCTAACGTCTTATGTTCACGTATTAAGCGAAATCGGCCACGCAATATTTTCAATTTTTCTATTAACATATTGAACTCAAGGGAATCTCCGTAAATCATTTCTGATTGCATTATTCGATAGTCTTGACGAAACATTTCCATAAGTTCATCGGTAGGCGGAATAAAAGAAAGTGTGTGATAATCTAAAGTATTATAATCTATATCTCGAAGTCTGACATAAGCTCGGCGATGCTCAAGCAAAATCGAAAAAAACCCATGATCTTTAAGTGCTCTTATTCCTACATCACTATTCATTAATTTTTCTAAATCATATAAATGACGTGAAAGCCTCTCGACCTTTATGTTCTCTATATTTTTACTCAAAAATTTCTCATGCAATAGAAAAGCTTTTTCTAACAAAGTTTTCTGTGGATCTACAACAATCACTTCAAAAGGAAGTTCTTCATAAGCTCTATTTGGAAAGAACTCCGATAATATCGATTGTACTGGCATGTTAGAATATGGCTCTTTAAAAGAACGTACACCAAATTCAATTTTGACTTCATCAGCAATGTATTCGTGAGGTGGGAATAATGATTTGTAACTAACATAAATTGTTTGAGGATCTTTGTCAGGCATTTCATTTGGAATATCCTCTACTCTTAGGGTAATTAGCTCCTGAGGAATTCCTAATTTATTAAATTGCGCTGTTAGTTCATTTAATATTGTTGAACTAGTAAACTTACACCCTTCTCTTTTCAATTTTTTAACGTACCCATGACTAGGATTTTTTATATATTCCATTTGAAAAGCTTGAGGATCTAATGCAATATCTATATCTTCTGAAAATCGTTCTATTAATTTCCAGCT
>Ga0302221_10001276_pt1 | contig 16462 bp, 3 predicted proteins | sample II_Palsa_E2_1_FD_193517 | JGI IMG/M metagenome (GOLD analysis project Ga0302221, IMG submission 193517) | Peat permafrost microbial communities from Stordalen Mire near Abisko, Sweden - II_Palsa_E2_1 | ecosystem: Environmental > Terrestrial > Soil > Palsa > Peat permafrost | place: Sweden... | reverse complement strand
AATATTTAATTTTATAATAAATTTATATAATATATTTTATTTTAATTTATATAAGTATATAAATATATTTTTATTTTTATTTAAAATATAAAAAATTAATATTTTATTTTTAAATATTAAAATTATTTAATAAAAAATATAATAATATATTATTAATTAATATAATTATTAATTAAATAAAAATTTATTTATATAAAATAATTATATATAAACTTTAATATAAAAATTATTATTTATAAATTTATAAACTTTTATATTATTAAAATAATAAATAATTATTAATAATAAATTTAAAGTTTTAATTTTAATTTTTATATATTAAATTTTTATTATTAAAATCTTTAAAGTTTTTATTAAAAATTTTTAATAAATAAAATAATTTATTTAGTTTTTAAAAAAATATTAATTATTAAAAAATTTATTAAATTAATAAATTATATTTATAATTTAAAATTTATATATAAATAATAACTTTATAAACTTATAAAAAAAAATTATAATTTTAAAACTATAAGTTTATTTTATAATAAAAAATATCTTAAAATATAAAAATAAATATTATTTATAATTTTTAAAATTATTTAATAAATTAATTTATCGAATTTATTCTTTATTAAATAAAAAAAAAAAAATTAAAAATCACGTATATATTAATTATTATTTTAACGCTAATTACTTAAATATTAAATTAATAATATTAATTTATTTAAATAATATAGTTAGCGACTTTTATTTATATACTCTTGTTAAAATATATTAATAAGCCGAGTCTATTAGTTATTAACTAAAGAAGAAGATTATAAATATTATTTCTATCGATCTTTACTTTTAGATCTATAATCTCCTTTGTCGATAATGTGGCTGCTTTGGTATATAATTTATTATCAAAGGGGGTTATTGTATCGAGATGATTCCCGATAATCGTAATATTATACTGTATGCTAGCAATAGATATTTTTATCTTTTCTTATATATTTCTTGGTACCGTAGCCTGCAAGCACTTTAGGATATGCTCTTTGGTCTCTCCAGCTATCCCTTTATGCCAGTTATTCCAAGTCACCCAAAAAGGTTTTTCGGTAGAGATTAAAAGAGGCTGTCGAGCAGGCGTCGAAGCTTCTTGGTAAGAGGTACGCTAATGTTTGCCGATGGGCTAGTCTATAAGAGGCTTCTCAATGAAATCTGAGGGGAGAGTAAGCTGAGGGAATGATTGCTTGATTCTTAGCATGGTCGCAAGTGGTGATTCCCACAAGGCAGTCTGTTTGGACTCAATTTGGGGCTTGTATAACACGGCTAATGCAACTTCACAGGCGGCCGGGGCTAGCTGGCAATGGTCCCCCGAAGATTGGAGAATCGGGGACTGTGGGAGAGGAGGGTCATACCATTGACAAAGTTGAGGTTTTATTTCTGGGCGAATAGCCCAGTGGTTTAGGTCTCCCGTGGCTCGGAATTTGTTAACAAGAACATGTTTGCGAACGACATGTTTCTGGCTGACATATTTTTGGCCGACATGTTTGTGACCGACATGTTTGTGACTAATATATTTTGCAAAGTAAAACATGACTGACATTTGTGACTTAGCTCACAAGTCACCACTAATCAAAGTCCTTCACTAAAGCACGCTCTGCACTAAAGTATACTTATTTTATAATATATTAACTTTAAAAATTAATTATTAAATAATTATATAATTATTTATAATAAAATTAAAAATAAAAATAAAATTAATTAAAATCTTAAAATTATATAATTTAAAATTTTTATTTAAAATATTATAAAAATTTAATTATATATATATTTAATTTTTTTATTATATTTTTTTTTATAATATTCTTTTATAATTATTTTATTATTATAATTTTTATTAATATTTTATATTATAATTTTATTAATATAAATATTTTATATTATTTTAATTTTAATTTTAATATAAATAATTTTTTTTATAATAATTTTTTTATTATTTTATTTATTATAATTAATTTTTTTATATATTATTTTTTAATAACTTTAATATATTTATTTTTTATTTTTTAAATTTATTCTTAAATTTTTTATTTTTTTTAAAAAATATTTATAACTCGTTTAATTTTATAATTAAATTTAATTTATTCTTTAATTATTTTTTTTTATTATTTTAATAATATAATTTTTATTAATTAATTATATTTTTATTTTTAAAAAATATATTTAATATTTTATTTTATAAAAATTTAATTTTAAATTATTTTTAATATAAATATATATTTTATTAATTTATTTATTAAATAATTAAAATTATTAAATTATATAAAAAAATAAAATTAATAAAATAATATTATAAATATTAATTTAATTAATAAATATTTATTAATAATAAAAAAATATTTTTAAGTTATATATAAAGATTTAATATAATATTTAAAAATTTATTTAAATTTTATTAATTTAATTATATTATTTAATTATTTATTATTTAAAGTTATAAAATAAATCTAAAAATTAATTATAATATTATTTATTTAAAAATTTATTAAATCACTTAATTTATTCTTATAAATAAAAAATAATAATATTTATTTCCCGATTATTAAAATATAAACTAAAATTAAAATAAATTTCCGATATTTATTTTATTTTATTTTAATAATTTATTTTAATTTAAAAGTTTTTTTATATATAATTTTTTTTTAAAAATTATATAAATTTTATTAAAAATCTTTTTTTATTAAAATTATATATATTTTTAATTATAATTTAATATTTTTTAATTATTATAATAAATTAAAAAAATCGAATAAATTAATATATATTTTAAATAATATAAATATAAATAATAATAAAAATTAATTAATAATATTAAAAAATAATTAAAATATAAAAATATATTTAATACTAATATATAAGTTATTAATATTATAAAAATATAAGTTTTTTAATTTAATTTTATAATATTTAATAAATTAATTTATTTAGTTTTTTTTTATTAATTTTTTTTTAAGTTTTTATATAAGATTTTTAATAATATAATTAATAAAAAATATTTCTCGATCGATAAAATTATTAATTTAATAGATTAATATTTCTTTTTATTTATTAATAAAATATTAATACTAAAATAAATTAATATTTTTTTTTGACTTAATAAGAACTTTAATTTACCGAAAGACCGTATTGCACGAGTACTTATACTTGTCAGCTGCGTTGGCGTAATATACAAACTCCCTGCTTTGAATTACGGCCACTGCCTTGTTGATACGAAGTATTTTGGTATAGATATCGCGCATTTTGTGGTGGTGGTGAAACGCGTTAAAGCGTGTTTTGGTGCGGAGCGTGCTTTGGTGAGGGACTTTGGTTAAGCCCTGCGTCATCCGTCACGGGCCCAACCGCAGTTATTTTTAGTGTAGGCACAGACGCCAAAATGGTTCTTGCCTGCACAAAACAGGAGCCTTTTGCGATTTGATTTCTCACTCACAGGTAGCTAGACACATTATATACGCGTAGGAGGCACACTTTTAAGTACACAAAACAAAGAAGCCGTTTTTCCAATCTCACGTGACAGTGTTGTGTAGAAACCAAGTGGTGTGCAAAAACTAATTAGTGTGTAGAAACCAACTAGTGTGTAAAAACCAAGCAGTGTGTAAACACCAAGTAGTGTGTAAAAACCAATTAGTGTGTATAAACCAGGTGGTGTGCAGAAACCAATTGGTGTGTAGACACCCAAATGTGCGTCGTCACCTCGCTTTTTGGATGGTCCCTGTCCTTATTATGATGGACCCCACCTTCATTTAGTGGGCCTGTTGGATCACCAACGCGGTGGATTGTGCTCTTGGATAATCACTTCAAACCTCGTGGAATCCTTCGCAAAGCCTCACCAACCCCAACTTGGTTAAACCTAGCACAACTTTGTGAGTCGTAACTTGGTTGCACAACCTTACCAACGCCAAGGCCAACCTCAGATATGGTCTAACCTCACAAGCTGAACTTAGGTGCCGCAACCTGGTTTGCGTTGTCATAGACTTGCGTTGCTGCAAAGAAGTCCGAAGCTGCGTTACCGCGGAAGAGTCGCGTTGCCGTAAAGTTGCGTTGCCGTAGAAAGTAGAAGCCTCCGCTAACAGAAGTGTCTCCGGAGCACAGGGTTGGTAATAGTGCGACCTCAGTCCAGTCGGACCGCGGTCTGACTGGACTGGCGTGGTCCGGGGGGGTAGTAGTCCAGTCTGGTGGGGGTGGTTGAGACTGCGGTCTGGCCGTAGTCTGGGGCCCCAGACTGCGGTCGGACCGCAGTCTATAGGGGTAGTCTCGCTTAATTCGGACTAGTATCCCCCTTAAGGGGGGCATTTATCAAAACCATTAATTTTTAATATTATATAATAATTTTTATATATTTAAATAACTTAAGTCTAGATCTTTAAAATAAATTAAAAATAAATTTTTTTTAATACATGATTATTATTATATTATTAAGTATAAGTAAAGGAAGACTTCGCTTAATTTATTTTGTCTTGCAAAATAAAATAAAGAGAAAAATTTTTTGCCCACTAAAGCTATATAATACCTAAAATCGACAATCTAACTTCTCTCTATAATACGCTTAAATATCACGATCAAGATATCTCCAAAATGACAAGGCTAGCTCCCTTTTGGAAAGACTATCTCCCTCGATATTCCTCTTGTCGATTTAATAATTAATTCCCAAGAAATAGCCTTAAATTCTATATCAGTAATCCCCTCTAATTCTAAATCTTTTACCCCCCTCCCGAAAAAGGAAATAAAAAAAAGTCAGAGAACTTTATAGATATATAATTAGATAAGGGATGATGTTGATAGGCAATATATATTTCTAAATACTCAAGATTAGGAGGAATGACGCTGTCGGTTCTGTCTTATAAACTATAAGATTACTGGAGGAATAGATATAATATCCGATTACTTAAAGACACATGATATTATAAAGAATTCGAAGGGAGATGCTCGAGCAAAGAATATCTAACTTAATATTATAAAGACTATGGAAGATATAGAGAAAAATCCATAAAAGTATCAAAAACTAGTTAATTCTAACGGAGGAACTATATCCCTAAATAAAGATATTATCAAAGTCCTATACATTAAGTTTATATCCACCTATAATATATCTCTATACCTAATCAAATATCCTAAATTCTAAGTCTTTCTATATTATTTAAATAAAAATATTAACCATTAATTATCTGCGATATATAATATAGTCAAAGAATAAATTTTTTATTAATATATAGCCAAAAAGAAGAAGATTAAAACTATAGTTCTTGATAATAGATTCAAGATTTATTTATTATTTAATATATAGACTTTATTAAATAATAAGTTTATTATAGGGATTATTATTTATTATATTTTAAGTTTAGGGATTTTAGTATAGACTATATTAGTTATAAGAAAGATTAAAAATAATTATAAGGGAAAAAGTCTTACTTTAGTTCTTATAAAAATTATTTATAACTAGGGAATTATATTAAAGCTTAATTATATCGTCATAAATAATATACCGAATAATAATATAATAATATTTATATTCTTTACCGATAAATATTTTATATAATGATTTTACGGATATTAATTAATTTTTAAAAAACTCCTTTACGAATATAATATTATTTATAATTCGCTTAAATAAAGAATCCGCTGCCAAGGCCATATTATTAACTTAATAATTAATTTTTTTATTTATATAACCAATACAGAAAAGCTGGAGGAGAAAATAAAAGTTCGACCTATAAAGCTTAGGGAAACTCTAAAGGAGATCAAGGAATAGCGAAAATACGACCCCATTAATAAACTCTATAATATCATTGTCGATATCTAAAGCAGTCCCCAAAAAATATAGGAATTTATGGCGTTAAGTAAGTAAAATCGACCTACGCGGGATAATAAGACAAGATAAAATTCCATGGCTAAAATAATTAAAAGGACTATTACTTCTCTTATATTTAAAGTTATTAAATTATATATCGAGCGCCATAAGTCCGAATTAATAAAAGAGAATAAACTATTAGACGAGGACTAAAAGACCTTATAAAATATTCATGACTTCCTGAATTAATTTACTTAAATTATTCTTATTATAAAATCCTTCACCGCTATACTCAATAATATTCTATTTATCATAAACTTTATACTTAAGTAATTCAAGTAAATAAAGAACCTATACCGGGAGGATAAAATAATAATTTTTATACTTAATTCCGGCTGGGCAAAAATAAAAAAATATTATAATATAACTAACGAAAGTCTAGTCTATATCGTCGCGATTATTCTTAATCCAAACGTAAAATGGAAATATATTAAGAATAACTGGAGAAAGATATGATATAGAAATATAAAGATTATAATAGATAAGCTCTGGAGGGAATATAAGCCTATAGTTATAACCTCCCCTGCTTTCTCTTCAGGTATAGCTATGCCTAAAATCTCCTCTATCAAAAACATCTTTATTACCTGGAAAAAATATTATCAAGCTATACCGAGCGTTAAGGACGAGTATAAGAGATATTGCGTCGCTGACTATACTTATAACGTTAATCCAAGAACCTGGTGGATAAAAATAACTCAGTAAATTAATTATTTTAATCTGAGTAAGCTGGCATTAGATATTTTATTAATTTTAGCTATATTAATTAATCCCGAACGATTATTCTTAAGCGTCAAGATAATGATTACGGACCTTCGGAATAGGCTCGGAATTAATATTATTAAGACTTTTGAGTATTTAAAGTCCTGGTATAAATTAAAGGGATGGGAAGGGGAGTTCAAGTACTTGGAGGAGGTATTTGGGGAAGAAATTAAGGAAATGGGGATAAATCACGTGTAGTCCGAGTAAGACTGTAGTCCAGACTACGGTCTATATAAATTTAGTGTAGTCCAGTCTAGTTCCGAATACCCTTAGTCTAGTTTCCTTAATTCAGACTGTAGTCTCAGAAAAAATTTATAGACTGGACTGTCAGACTGCAGTCTAGACTATTACCTACCCTGCCGGAGCATCGCGATATACAATAAAAAATAAAAAATAAAAACATTTCTGTAGACATCATATTTAATCCCGGCCAGTGTCTGAGTTCCGGACTCGCTCTCTGCTGTAATTATCTACGGCAAATAATTCAGAATTTAAGTTTTCTTCGTCGGGACGCATTGGTGGTGGAGGCGCCGGGTGATTGTTGGTGGCACGTGAGTTGGCTCAGGGTGACTGAAAACGAAAACCCTTCACTTAACTTACTGGAGGGATTCTTCAAACAATGGCCCTTCTTTCAACACCCTGCCTTTCCCTGCCGGAAAAACGGCAACGTCACTTGAGCCGGAAATGCGGATCCGCCGCCTAGCCCTTATATAGCGCGAGGATGAATCCTTGGACGAGATTGGGGGCCAGCCTCTCGCCACGGGCTGGCCCCCAACACAATTCGTGTCACGAGTACGATTTTAGGCTTGGAAAGCGTGGTAAAAAGGTCCCTATTCGACGATACTAAGCTGGGGAAAGAAGAGGGTTTTGGGCCCAGGGAGCTTAAAGATTAAATACAGGGTTGCGCCCGCGCACACGTGACCAAGCGAGCCGAAATTTAGGAGCTAGCCGGAAGAGCTAGTCCCAATCGGGAACAGCAACACCACTAGTTAAGCTAGGAGAGTGTGCAGTCCGTAACAATTCGCGAGGTTATATATTTTTTGCTCTTAAAAGCGTTAATACAACAGCCTCCCGCCTTAAATCGCGCCGGTAGACTTTAGGATTTAAAATTTTAGGATTTAAAATATTAAGATTTAAAATCTTAATATTTTAAATCTTAATATTTTAAATCTTAATATTTTAAATCTTAATATTTAAATTAATATTAAGACTTAAAATAATAGAATACTTTTACTTAAACTACTTTAAACTTTAAGATTTATAATAGGATAGACTTTGCTTAATATAATTATTAACTTGACGTGTCTCTAAAGATATACTAATATAATCCAGGCAACTATTATCACAACTGTAACAGAATACATCCATCAGCTAGAGGAGACGAATGCAAGGCTAGCTGAAGAGAGAGCTGTAAATCAGATTCGTATTACCGCGTTCGAGAAGGTGCATATGAAAATGAGAGCTCGTCGTTCAATAGACTGACAGTTACGTAACTCTATATGTCCAACCTACTAGATATCAATCCCACTGCTGGCCGATGCAGTACTTCACTGCCACCCACTCAGTCCTCCAAACACCTCGTTCTTAAACTTTGTACGTGATGGCCTTGGTTGCAGTAGAAACTGGCCTCTTTGGTGCTTTTTTTGCAGGCTTGTTCGCTGCAGCAAGGTCGGTCACTCAAGCAAGACCAGTCACCAAGAAAAACGCCAGTCACTCAGACGAGACCAGTCGTCCAGATAGTCAAGGGGTGTATTGATTCTAGATACAAGACATAGCGCGAAGAATCAAGAAGAAGGTTCCTCGCGTTTTGAAGAAATTCAACCGAGATCACATGATGTCCAAGCGCGTCGTCCCGTGACAATAGAGACCTCATCAGCATGACCTCCATCTGCTTCCGTTATAGATCCGTCATCTACAACAACCGCCTCCAGCGACCATCGTCTACCACCATATTTGATGCTGGACTAGCTGGAGCCTTTTGTGGAGTTCGCTTTCTTCCTACCCTTGTTCTTCTTGCGCTTGAGTTTATAAGAGCGGTCCCCCCGTTTGTTTGGGTCACGGTAGACATTATTGCCAGATCTGGACATGGCGTCATCAGTAATGTGGATTGCTCCCAGATACGCAGACTTGCCTGTTATGATAGAGTCGCCTATAATCGATATTTGGAGTAAAGTACTCCATGGGCTAATGTAAATATCATTATTTTGCAGATTTTTAAGGAACGGGTGCAGCGAGGCCCAAGACTATAAAAGGTCGAAATTTACGTTCTTGCGGATCAAGTTGATTTGTCGACAAGGTAGCCACTATTGAATGGCAACCAGCTAAAACCTTTGCAAGATAGATTTGATGACCATGATTTAGAGGATAATGTATTGAATAATGAAGATTCAGGGAAGGATAAATCTTGTCTACGAACTGACTTAAGGACCAGACATTATAGAGGTAACGCCCTGTGCATTGAAAGGTGCTTGTTATCAGAGAGCTATTAGTATTCTTAGAAGAACTCACGGCGGAGACAAGCTAAGAGATGGTAAATCATCAGCTCTCACTGGCTCGGAAGCAGTCATGTGTAACGCTCACAGTCCGTCGTGATAGAAGCAAGCTTCAATACGTTGGGGGGTTGGGGGGTCTTAGGTAGGGAGCCGTGATAAGTCCGGTGGGTATCACCGAGTGATGCCCTGAAGTATTGCGCAGTTACAAGTATGTAAGAAATACTATTTGAGTTGAGCACAAAGCTCCTATCTGCCTGGGAGCACAGCTCCCCTATATAGTCCTTTGTGCCATACTGGACCCCCGAGGAGCCCTGGATCCCATGGATCCCTATTCTCCGTAAGCGGATCCCCCAGGATCCGTCACGTGACCTCCATGTGACCTCGTCACATGCCATTGGGTTCTCTGTGACATGGCGTCTCCCATGCCCGAGCCTCAGGCCTCAATGGTGGTTCGTAACATCATGCTCAATTGTGTGGTGAACGCATTTATTAATTAAAGCGCTTAGCAACTAAAGTAATTAAATAGCTATATCACCTATCCCGCTCCCCTTTCGCTCCGCCGCTGCTTCTGCTAACGTTACTGCTGCTACTCCTATCTTCCGGCCGGCCTTCGATAAGATCCTTTATTTAGTCCTTAATCTATTCTAACATTAATCTTTTGAGTCCTTATCTACATTTCTATTATTTATTAATTAGACATTTCGTAGTATTTAGAGTCTACTCCTGTTGTCCTTTTAATTTTATAATATACTTTCTATAAATAATTATTATAACTATATAGTTTATTATTTCTATAATTATACTTATTATCTTTATTAAGAATAATATTATATAATATTGATTCTATATTATTTTTTATAATTAAATAAATATAAATAATATTTATAATAATATTATTTAATATTTTATCGGAATTAATATATTAGTAATAAGAGTAAATTCTATATATAAAAATAAAAATTATTTTTAAAATAAATAATAAAAATAATATTACTTTTATAATAAATAAATAAATTTAACTAAAGTAATAATTTTAAAAATTTATTAATATTTTAAAATATTATTAAATATATATATATTTAATTAATAAATTTTTTTTAAAAAATTAATAAATATTTTATTATTTTAATAAAGTTTAAAAAAACTTTATAAAAAACTAAAAAAAGTAAATATAATATATAAAAGTTTTATATAAAATAAATATTTTTTAAGTTATAAAATAATATAAAAAAATTATAAATAAAGCTTTAGTATAAATATTAAAGTATAATTTATAGCTTTGGTTTAAAGAATTTAATAAAATCGGATTATAAACTAAAACTATATATATTTCTAATATTTAATATAATAATAAATAAAAACCTAAAGCCGAGATTAAATTACTAGTAATTAGTCGAGATTATTTCTAGTATAATAAATTAAGTATATAATAAAATATTAATTTTTTTAAAAGTGTCTCGTTAATATTAAATCTTAAAGTACTTTATTAATTATCACGTCTTTTAGTCCTTATACTTTTATATTCCAAATTCTCTTTTAGTTTTTTAGATTATCCTTTACGTCTTTATATTATTATATTCTAAATCCTCTTCTAGTTTTTTAGCTTGTCCTTTACGTCTTTATATTATTATATTTTAAATTCTCTTTTGTTTTCTTTAATCGCCTTTCGTTTTCCTAATCTTATTTACTTATTTATAATTTATTTTATTTTAGTCTCTTTTTTAATACATTAAATATTTTTTTTTACTTAACTCAATAAGTATTTTAGTTTATAATTTAACTTAAAAAATTATAATATATTTTTTTACTAATAATTTATTTTTAATATTTAAATATTTTACTTATATTAAAGCTTTATTTATAATTTTTTTATATTATTTTATAACTCGAGAAATATTTATTTATAAAATTCTTATATATTATATTTTTTTTTTTTTATTTTTTATAAAATTATTTTAAACTTTATAATATTAAAAAAAAATATTCTTTAATAAATATATATTATTTTTAATAATTCTTTAATATATTAATAAATTTTTAAAATTATTATTATAATTAAATTTATTAATTATAAAATTAATAATATTTTTTTTTTTTAAAAAATAATTTTTATTATTATATATTATAATTATTAATTATATTAATATATCGATAATAATAAAATAATAAATAATATTATTATAAATATTATTTATAATATAAATAATAAAATTAAAAATAATCTTTATTATAAAATAAAAAATATAAATAATTATTATTAAAAAAAACTTTTATATATTTATAAAAATAATAAAATTAAACTTTAATTATTTTAAATATTAAAAATAAAATTATTTTTATTTTTATAAATAATAATATATAAATAAAGATTTAAATAATATTATAATAAAATAAAGATTAAATAAAAGATTTTATCAAGAGTAAATTAAAAAAAAGAATAATATTATAATAATTATAATATTAAACTATATAATTTTTTTTATAATTATAATTTATTTAATATATTTATATATATTTTTTTATATTTTTTTATATTTTTTTTAATATTAATTCATTAATAAAAAAAAATTAAAACTTAAGCTTAAGTTTTTTTTTATAATATTTTTAAGTTTAACTTTTTAATCTTTTTTATTATTTAAAAAAAAATAATATATATAGTTATTTTTTCTCGTTTAAACTATAGTTATTATAAACTAAAAATAATAAAAGTATATTAGAAACTAAAATAACTTAAGTAGTTAGTCTTTTATAAATTTATTTATATTATAAATAACTAAATAAAGTCGAAGTTTAAATTAATATTATACTCGATTTATACTTTTTATATTAATTACTTTAGGAGAGACGCTAGCTTAGAAGATAAGCTAACGAGTTATTATTTCCGTTATATTACTTTATCCTATTTTTTTAGACTAATAGCTATCTTTAGATACTGCTTCCGAAGCTATACGCGATCAGGTTCTGAGACACGATTCCTTTACCGGAGTCTTTAACGCGGCTTATCGAGATGAACTTGATGAATATAATATTAGAGATGACCTTTAATCCCTGTAACATCCCTGTAACAGCTATCTCAAAGCGTCAAGTATCTTTAAGAAAGAAGGTGGAGGTCCAATTTTATGTCAACTCTCTTTTAAATAAAGGATAGCTATAACTATAGTAATAACAATGAAATAACAAAGCAAAAGCTATAACTATACTAGCACTTGCCCCTTATCCCCTATTCTTAAAAGGCTCAATTTCTTCATATTTTTGCTAAAACCCGCACTTTCTTGTGTGCCATCTCGCGACCCTTCCCGTCCCCGGTTCGCTATGCATGAGAAGCACGGCCATTACCCTTACCTTTACCCCTACCATTACGCTCGCTTAAAAGTATATCCCCAATCACCGCATAGACCCTCTCACGAAACACCCTAATTAAAATACCCAGCCACAACTCGCGACAAGCCACGAGGCGAGGCAATCGGAGGCCGCGTAACGGCCGACGACTGCCGAGACTGCCTAGGGCTCCCAGGGCTCCCAGGGCTCCTAGTACCCGCAACGCCAGGAGCGAGGACGCCAAGAGCCTGAACGCCAGGAGCCTAAACGCCAGGAACCTAAATGCTAGGAATAAGAACGCCAGGAACGAGGACCCAAGAACGAGGATCCAAGAGCAAAACGCCCGTCAAGTAGCAAGCACAACACCCAGGAACGAGGACAAAACGCCAGTAGCAAGGAACGCCAGGAACGAGGACCTAGGAACAAAACGCCCGTTAAGCAATAAGCGCAACGCTTAGGAACAAGGACAAAACGCTAGTAACAAGAACGCTAGTAACGAGGAACGCTAGGAACGAGGATCCAGGAACAAGGAACGCTAGGAACAAGAACGCTAGTAATAAGAACGCCAGTAACGAGGAACGTTAGGAACAAGGACCCAGGAACAAGGAACGCCAATAACAAGAACGCCAATACCGAGGACCCAGGAACAAGGAATGCCGGTAGCAAGGACCCCGGAACAAGGAACGCCAGTAACAAGAACGCCAGTAACAAGGACCCAGGAACAAAACGCCCGTCAAGCAGCAAGCACAATGCCCAGGAACGAGGATCCAGGAACAAAACGCCTAATAAGCAGCAAGCACAACACCCAGGAACGAGGATCCAGGAACAAAACGCCCGTCAAGCAGCAAGTATAATGCCCAGGAACGAGGATCCAGGAACAAAACGCCCAACAAGCAGCAAGCACAATACCTAGGAACAAGGATCCAAGAACAAAACGCCCAGGAGCAAAACGCCCCGCAAGCAGCAAGTATAACACCTAGTAGATATAATGCCCTTTAGCACTTTAGGGCAATAACCTACAGGCCCTGCTCCCTGTAACATGACCTGTAGTATGGCCTGTAGCATTCCCACTGCACCAGCACGCCCAGAACTCGTACTCGCCCCTAGTTGTCCTGTTGCGCTAATATTGAAGATATTCCAACGAGTACGGAGCTACCATTGAGGTGCCCGCATGGCTCAAACGAGCTTACAATTCAGTTTCGAAGTTCATGGAACGTAATCATTTGCGTCGTGTTCGTATGGGATAGGCCTTTGATCGGTACAGAGGCTCAGAGAGCGAGACGCTGCTGATTGGTGAACGTGTACGCCTGCGATGAAGAAGGGATTGGAGGACGACTAGGGAAGAGAGGGAGGAACATGTGTAGCTAAATACCCGACAAACGAGCTGCAGAGCGATAGACCGACTGTCTGAGGAAAGAAGGAAAAGCGAATGCATAACCAAGGCCAGGTCATCAGTGTTGTGAGGCGTTGGGATGGACGTTCTGTTTCGTTTTGGGGCACAAAATGGACTAAGGGAAACGATACAGGGATAGCAAGGATGCCCAATGAACGCGCGACTTGTTTTATAATACATTAATTATTTCTGGTAAAGACGTTTTACTTCCACTTTATATCTCCTTCCAATGTCAACCTCTTTTTTATATAAGCTTAAATAAAACCACATTACTAATATTTAATATAATAGTCTTTAACTATAATCTATTAATTAATAATGTCTATTAACAAAATTATTATTTTTTATAATATCTTTAAAAACTTTATATTTTTTTTTAAAGCCGGCTTTATTATTTCTTTTATTATTAATTATCCGATATATTAACTTTATTAATATTTATTCGAATTATATAAAAATATTATTAAATTATTTTTAAGATTTAATAAAAATAAAAAAAAACTTTAATAATTTTTTTTTATTTTAAATATTATTATATTTTTTTAATTTATTTATTAAAAATATTTTATTTAAAAATAAATAATAATAAAATATATTTTAAAAAATATATTAATATTATAAAAAATTATAATTTTTATAATTATTTTTTTATTAAAATATATATTTAAAACTTTAAAATAAAAATATTTATATTTTTAAATATATAATAATTAAAATTTAAAATTATATATTATTTTATTTTTAATTTTTATATATTTTAAAAAACTTTAAAAAAAATTATTTTTAATATTTTATAAATAATATTAAATTTATTATAATAAAAAAACTTTAAAAAATTTATAAAAAATAATTATTATTATTAATTATAAATATTAATTTATCGAATAATATTAAAATATTATTAATTAAAAATTTTTTATTATTTTTATTATTTATATTATAATATAATATTTATAATTTATTATAATAAAAATAAACTTTAATATATTAAAGATTAAAAAAATTTTTAAATAAAGAATTTTAATAAATCTAAAAAAATATTATTAAATAATACTTTAAAGTATTATATAATTATAAATATATAAAAAATATTATTTAAATTAAATATAAAACTTTTATTTATTTAAGAATATATTTTTTTTATATAATTTTTTATATTATATTAAATTTTTAAAAAGTTTTAAATTTTATAAATTTTTATTCTTTATAAATAAGTCTTTAAGATCCGTCACGTGACTTCTATATAACCTCGTTATATATTATTAAGTTTTTTATAATATAATATTTTTTATATTTAAACTTTAAATTATAATAATAATTTATAATATTTTTTTTTTTTTAATTTAATAATATTTTATTATAATAAATAAAATAAAAAAATATTATTTTATTTAATAATAATTTTTTTTTCTTTTAATATAAAATTAAAAAAAAAATTAATTTAATTTATAATATTAAAACTTATAGTTTTAAAATATTATTTTATTTTTATTATAAAAAAAAATTATTAATATATTATTAATTTTAATTAATTTTTTTATTATATTAAATATATTTATTATAAATATTTTTATAATAATTTAATTAATGATTAAAATAAGAATATATTTCGAGAAAATAATTAAATAATTATTAAATATTAAAAAAATATTTTAAAAAAATAAAAAAAATATATTATAATTTAAGTTTAAAAAATTATAATTTATATAATTTATTTATAAAAATAATATTATTTTTTTATAAAAAAAAAATTAAAATAATATATTATAATCTTTATTTTTTAAATAAATTAAATATAATAAAAATTAAAAAATTAAAAAAAAATATAAAATTATAAAGTTTTTATTTTTATTTTTAATATTTTTAATTTTTTAAATATATTTAATTTAAATAATTTTAATTTTAATTTAGTTTTTTTAATAAAATTTTTTAAGTTTTTTAAAATAATTAAATTTTTTTAATTTTTAAATATTTTTTAATTATAAATATTTTTTTTATTTAATTAAATATTTAATTTTTTTTTAAATATATTAATAATTAAAAATAATTTTAATTATATTTTTTTTATAAGTTTAATTATTAAACTTTTATAATTAATATAATAAATATATTTAAAAGTATTAATTTAAAAAATAATATATAAAATATTAAATATATTTTTATAATTTATAAATTTAATTTTTTTATTAATTTTAAATAATTTTAATTTTTTATAATTTAATTTATTATTTAGTTTTTTTATTTTAATATTTTTTTTAAATAAATAAACTTTATTCTTTTTTTTAAACTTAAGTTTTATATTATATTTTTAATTATAATATATTATTATTTATTATATAATAAATTTAATATTTATAAATAAAATATTAATAATAATTTTATTTTTATTTTTAATAAAGTTATTAATATAATTTAAAAATTAAATATAAATAATTTATTTTAATTTAATATTATTTTTTTTTAAAACTTTATAATTTATAATAATAATTTAAAATAAAATATAAAATAATTTTTTTATTATATTAAATTTATTATATAATATTATATATATATATTTTATTAATTTATTTATAATAATTAAAATAAAATTATATTTATATTTTATTTATAATTTTTTTAAAAATAATAACT
>Ga0302221_10001274_pt1 | contig 16474 bp, 1 predicted proteins | sample II_Palsa_E2_1_FD_193517 | JGI IMG/M metagenome (GOLD analysis project Ga0302221, IMG submission 193517) | Peat permafrost microbial communities from Stordalen Mire near Abisko, Sweden - II_Palsa_E2_1 | ecosystem: Environmental > Terrestrial > Soil > Palsa > Peat permafrost | place: Sweden... | reverse complement strand
TTGTATTCTGTAATTATATAGTCGATTTCGCAATTCTTTCCCGATTTGCTATAAAAAATAGCTACATTTCCAATAAGTCACATAACAATGCTGCCTTGTTTGTTAAGCCGCCCATAGAGGGGGAATTCCCTCTCCCACGGTAGCTTAACTTTTTAGGCTCGAAATCCTAATTCTTTAACTTAATTCCTTAACTTAATTCCTTAACAACTCCTCTAAATCGTTATCTTCCTTAGCTTCAAGGAACTTATCCTTTTGCGTGCACTCTAGCCAATATGCTAAGTTCTTTAGAGGGCCCGGTCGATTAGGGTATACATAATAGAATTCCTGTAAAGCAATAAGGCTATTACTTAATAAAGAAGCAAGATATTAATCAAGATCAAGATCTTATCCCTTCTACTATACCTAGTATTACAGTTTACTACAAAGAAGCTTTACTGCTAATATCTCTTATACCTCGTACTCCTCCTCCTCGCTTTCTTATACTTTTATTAAGTCGTATTCTAGATTAGTTTAGCTAAGTAGTAGATTTGCAAGGTCTTTCTATAACTTCTTAGCATAAAATACTAGGTGCACCTTAATCGATTCCGGCAACTTTAACTTAAAAGAATACTTAACTTGCTCTAGGACTTTATATAAGCTATCTATTTGTTACGCTAGTTTGCGGCTCGGTCGATCGTTTTTCTAGTATTTTACTATAACTTAAACCTTATCCCTTACTCTAAAATTAATTATATAGCGGTGCTTATTTGCCTGTTTTGCATATTATTCTTGTAATTGTGCTATATTCCCTTAAGCAACACTTTAAGATTTATGCAATTGTTCTACTAAGGCCTTAGCCTCTATGCAATTTAGTTTCTCTTTAAGTATATTAAACTTTAGTTTAATAAGCGTATCCTAATCAAATAACGTACGCGGTTTATAGCCCTTTTTAGTAAGGAACAAGGATTAACCCGTAATCTTATGCTAGAAGGCAGCTTGCTAGTAGTCTACTATTACTATCTAGTTATCTTAGTTATCCTAATAATAGTTAATATAAAGGCGTAAACGTTAATCGAAGTATTAGTTTACGATTTCCGTTTATTTATCTATTTGCAAGTAATTCGCAATCGACAACTTAAGTTTTACTCTAATCCGTTTACAAAACTCGTTTTAAAAGTCTAATATAAATTAAGGGCCCTAATTAGATATAATTGTCTCTAAAATGCTAACATGTTATACCACGTGCAATAGAAATAATAGAGCTAGTTCTTATATAGTAATCGTGTCTCGTATAAGTATTATAATTAGACGTTTTCTTAGCTTATCCACAAATATAGCTACTATATTATAGCTAGCCTTACTCTTAGGGCATTTTTTAAAGTCGATTATAATATGCTACTAAGGACGATCTAGTATAAGTAACGGGTGCAAAAATCTTAGTTTCTTGTCCTTAAAAACATGCAAACGCCGACAAGTATAACAATTAGCCTAGTACCAATTAATATCCTTCTTCTAATCCGGCTAATAGTATCGTTGCTGCAATAAATGACGTAGCTTTATTCGTTTTAGATAGCTAAAAAGAGGTTAATTGTAAGCTTCACAGATAATTGCAGTTTGCAAAAGCATCTTATCCGTAAGTATATTATCCGGCATATATAGCTTCTTATATTATAATAATAAACCGTCTTTTAGTTGCTATATCTTCTCTTATTCGAATTTTGCTTTTATATAAAGCTTTGCTAAGTTAAAAGATATATAGTTAGCGATTAAGATCTTATTAAGTAGCTAAATGCTATCGTATAAATAAAGAATAAAGTCTATTATAAGTCCTAGTTCTTGTTCGGGTTCCGGTGCAAGTTTTATAAGGGCCAATTATAAGTTTTATATAATTACAAAATTGATTTTTGTTCGAGGGAGCAAAACTTGGGTCCTATATTCCTCTATAACCTTGCCTTGCTCTTTTATATCTTTATACTTCTTACTTAAAGCATTTACTCGTTTATTTAACTTCTTTGCCCGGTATATTAGCTTAAAATAGAACTAGGATAAGTATTTTGCTTATCTTGCTTGCTAAGCAAATAATTTCTTTATAATTATAAAGTATTTAAGTGCTTTATAATCCGAATAAACCGAAAAGGGATCGTCTATTTATATTCCTTCTAATTTAGCTCGCTATTACTCGAATACAAGGATAATAGCTAGCATTTCTTTGTTATAAATATCGTAATTTAGCTAAGCTTGCTGCATAATTTTAAAGAAGTAAGCTATAAGGTATTATAATATACTTTATAAGTCTTATTAAGATAAAACACTTACTATAACTCTATTTAAGGCATCTATTTCTACTATAGTAAGTAAATTAAGCTAGTAATATCGCAAAATCGGTGCTATAAGCATAGCTTACTTTAACTAGTCGAATACGGACTAGTAGTTTGTAAATTATAAGTATATAATTCCTTTACAAGTAAGTTCGTTTAATAGTTTAGCAATTTGTTTGTAATTTGTAATAAATTGCCGGTAAAAGTTGCAAAAACCTAAAAAGGATTATATACTTTTAACTATAGTCGGTTCTTTTTAGTTTTTTATAATAATAACCTTCTCCGGGTTTACTTTAATACTATTTGTAAAAATAATAAACCTTAAAAACTTTGTACAAGTAACACGAAATTCGGATTTCTTAATATCGACTTAAAAGCTTGCTTCGCGAAGACGTTTAAAGACTTTTCGTATATAGCACTCGTGCTTTAAAGGATCCTCGGAGTAAATGATAATATTATTTAGATAAGTAATGCAAAAGTCGTTTAAGTAATCGAAAAGAACATCGTTTATGTATCGTTAATATATAGTAAGTCTATTAGTTAAACCTTCCTATAAAACTTTGCACTTATAAGACCCGTAACAGGTATAGAAAGTAGTAAGTTCTTCGGAATTAGGGTCTATTCGAATCTTATAAAATGCTTGACAAATATCTAGCTTTGTATAAACTTTAGCCTTAGCTAATCGAGCAATAGTTTTATCGATAAGCGGCAATAGGTATCAATCTTTGCAAGTAAAGTTATTTAGCCTTCTAAAGTCGGGATAGAACTGTAATAATCTATTAGCCTTCTTAACAAATAAGACTAGAGATGCAAAAGGTAATTAGCTAGCTTCGATAAACCCCCGATATAAGTTCTCTTCTAAAAACTGCTTTATTTCTTCGAGTTCTTGTATAGACTATTAGCGTAAAAGGGAATAGCCTATTTTATTTATATCTTCCGGGTTATTAAGCTAAATTTTGTAATTATATAATTAATGTGGCAATAGCTTATTTAAAGCCATTTTTGAGAATATATCTACAAATTCCTTAAGTTCTTTTAATAGTATCCTTTATAGCTATTGCAATTCGGTTTTATAAAGTTATTAGTCTATAATATTTAACTTTACTATCAATTTAAGTTCTTGTCCTCGTTTTCGGTCCTTAAGCTTATAGTCTAATTCGTATAAAAATAATAAAAATAAGGTATTTTTAGAGTATTTAAGGTTTATATAAAAGGCTAAATAGCTAATCTCGCAAATATTAATTATTCTTTCGGGCTTAGGCTTCTCGATTATAAGTTGCTTTACAAGTTGCTCGCGTAATTTAAGCTTATTAGTTCGGCCTTATAGCTTATTATGCATGTCTTTATATTTTTATTCTTAATTAGTCCTCTAAGTTATTCGCAATTTGGGCTTAAGTATAGCTTTTAGCCTCCAAGTATCCTTAGCTATTAGCTTTATACAGCGATTAGCATCCTTTTAATATATAAGGTTCGACGGTTGCAATAAAAGGTTCTTCTTAGCAGTTGCTAATATGCAATTTTAGCCCTTATCCTTAAAGTAATCCTTTAGCTATACCAATTGCCGGTTCTTATAATTAATTAAGACTCTTGTTTTTGCGGCTTATTTGCGGCTTAATATTATGTCTTGTCCCCTTAGCCGTATAACTAGCATAAGAACCTTTATTTATCTTCTATTAATAAGTAATATCAATTTTATATAATCGGTAATTAGTTATATAGTCTTGCTATCAAATCCTCGTATATTGCATAATATAAGTAATTGCTATACTTTTGTATTAAGGAATCGAGTAGCAATAGCCGCAAAATCGGTATTAATAAATATATATTATAGCGGGGCGCCAAGGAGACTGCTGAATTCTGTTAATTTTAGAGATTTTTAGAGGTTCTCTACTAGTGCTACATGTAACTAGAATAGAGGTATAATTGCTAGGTTTTTGTAGTTAAACATGCATTACTCCTAATTATTTATACATGTATACATATCACTTAATAATCGTTTATTTATTGCTTGTTTATGCATTCTACTTTTGCTTTATAATTACACTTAATTCTTATATACTTTAATTGTTTCTTTTGTTATTACTTTATACTTATATATATATTTACTTATTACTTGCTTGCTTAATATCCGAGAGATGTTCTTATAAGGCCTTTTCTTTTAGCTAAGGTTTGCCCCTTTATATGTTTTTAGTAAGCAATGCAAGGAGATTAAACGCAATTAAGGGAAGCTCTTATTAATTATATAACTTAGGGTTTTTATAAGGTAAAGCTTAAAAGTTTGTAAAGTAAGTTATATATTAAGGTGTCCTTGTTTTATTAAGTGGCTAGTTAACTTATTTTATTATTACTATTTTAGTTAATTTGTTTTAGCTAATTAGTTTGCTTATATAGTCTAATTTCCGAACAATTCCCGCTAATATAAAGCTAAAATAGCTATAAGTCGGCCTATTAGCATAATTAAGAATAGCTTTAGCTAAGCTTAACTTAGGGGGAATAAAAATGTAATAAGAGGAAATAGCTAAGACAAAATAAAGGAACTATAAGATAAAGCTATATTAAAGAGGGGTCTTAGCACTTTTAAACAAGCTTATATTGTCAATTTGCGTTTTATTTTTAACTATTTTACTATTAATAATAAAAAAGCTACTAACTTTAATTCGAAGTTTAAACTATAAAAACACTAGCCGGGAGTCCTTGTGCAATAGATGCTATATAAAAGTGTATAAGATATATAAGAAAAACTAAAAACAAGTAAAGTATAAATACAAGATTAGCAAGAATTAAAAATATAAAAAACTAAGAATATATAAACACGAAATAGCTATAAAGCTATAATATAAATAGAAGGATAATACTATAAAGGGGGTTATAATCCTTTAAAGGGACATAGCAATTAAGAGGAAAAAAAGAGAAAAGAAGCTACAAGTATAGCTAAAAGCAAAAAAATAAGAATAAAATAATATAAGTAATCGAGATAGCAAAAAACGAGCTTTAAAGGACTTATTATCGAAATATTTATTACTTATTTTAACAAAAAACGCTTAGTTAACTTTAAAATTAAGCATAGCAATTACTAGTTCCCTTTGCAATTTATTTATATAGCAACTTATACTTTAATTTACCTCTTTAAAAGATAAACTTACAATTCTAATATTAAATACAAGTATAATAAAAGATAACAAGTATATATTAGTTCTTAAATTACACCTTCCTTTGCTTAAAGTATAAAAAGCTTTATAATTTAAGAGTAATAACATTTCTACTTTTTTAAAGCAATATACTAATATATGCGAGGACTATTAAATCTTTATAACTACAAAAAGAGAGCATATTATTAAATATATTTTACTATTATACAAGGATTAAGTTAAAGCTATACCGGAATACTATACTAATAGCTTTAACAAGCATAATAAAGCTAAGTTTTATATAGCTTTAAAGAAAGAATATAAAGAGTATAACTAAAAAACCTTTAAAATTAGTTATAATTTCTTAAATTAAATTATTGCCTAGTTTTAAAGAGGGCATATTACTACTAAGACCTTTGTCGACTTATTTTATAAGGTATTAACTAAACTAGAAAAGAGAAAGGAATTAGATAGCAATTACTAGTACTAAGAGTTTATAAAGGGTTTTCCTTTTTAAGTTAAAGACTAAATCTTTAAAGACTTTAACTATAAGCTTATAAATATATTAACTTATAACTATAGCAAAATGCACAAAATTGCTATATTTATATATAAGTATAAGGAGAAAAGACGCAAGTATAATAAAGCTAATAACTTAAAATACTTTTAATTATGCTAAAAATACTTTAATGCAATTATATAAGATATAATGCTTATAATAAATGATAAATACGCCCTTCCTTTACCCTTAATTATACTTGCATTAGCAAAAGAACTTACTAAAGCTAATAAAGTGTCGAAAGTTCTTATTTTTAGAATAATAAAGCTTAAAAAACCCGCTAATAAAATCGATTAATTAACAAAAAAACTACAAAAACTATCAATTTTATCTATTACTTAAAAGGATTTGCAAAAGGCTATTAATGCTTCAACTATTGCTATTACTAATAAGATTTAATTTATACTCTTTACAATTAACTTAAAAGACATTTAAGTATTTAGAAATTATTATAGTAAAGGGGGTTTTAATAGATGCGATCGAGGTTAAAGTAGTTATTATAATAAAAGAAGAAGGGGAGCATTTATATCAACTAGTAATAATTGCTTATACTCGGATTTTTAATAAAATATAGCTTAAGTTAATGCTATATTTTAGTTATTTAATAAAAACTATTTAAAGTATTTTAGAAGGGATTATAATAATATTATAAATCTTAACTATAATTATATGCACTTAAACAATTATCTATTAATATAAGAGCTAATTAACTTTAAGTGCATTTATAAAGATAGCTATAACTAGTGTAAAGGAAAATAGGACCTTAACTAGCCTTTTATACCTCTTATTTTATAGAATAATTAGTGTTAGTTTGACTAAATTAGGACTTAGCTTTAAAGGGGTAAGTATAATTATAATATATTAATATAACTTGTAAATGCTTAATAATTATAAAATAATATTTAACTTAAAACTTAAAAGAGAAACAAGTTTTAAGTCCCTTTTATACTTGGCAATTTATATAAGAGCAAAGAGATTTTGCGTAAAGATAATAATAATGTCTTAATTTTTAGAAGCAATTGCATAAATGTTATAAATAAAGATAGTATCTTTATTAGTAATATATATAAGGATATAATATATTTTATATTATTTGTTAATGCTATTAAATCTTTAAAAGTAAAGGGAAAAGGATTATAAATTACTTGAGATATTATAAAGCAATAAGCTCAAGTAAAGGAAAAGCTCTTATAAGCAAAAAGCTAAAGATTTGCTATATTAAGAGTTAAAAGGGATATTAGACCCTTATAAGATATAAACTTTAATTTAACTTCTAATAAAGAACTAAAACTAGTTAATACTTTGCAAGACAAGCTTATTTTGCAAGCTAAGAAAGCAACTATTCCACTTTTGCATATGCAAAAAAGGGTAAAAATGATTATTAATGCCCTTAAAACTCCTAATCTTATAATTACAATTTAATACTAATAGCTAAAAGATAATTAAGCTTATATAACAATTTTAGGAATAAGAAATGCAATAGCTATATATATAGCTAAAGAAAGTAAGAAAACAACTAAGATAATTGCTATAGCTAATAGATTAAAACATATAATGCAAAATATAACTTAGCTAGCCCAAGTAACTAGCTATATACTTTAAAGAAATATAGCTATATTTAACTTTAAGACTCTTATCTCGAAAAAGCGCATTATTATATTCTTTAAACTTTAATTCTTATTATATAGCTTTAGCAAAGAAATAAAATATTATAATATATTAGATATTAAAGCTAAATACAATATCCTATTTATAGAAATAGCTAAGAACTTAAGCTATATTATTTATAATGTTAATACCTTTATAATATTTACAATTATAAGAGACTAATTCGGTTTTGCTAGTATAGCTAAAATTAGGATCAAGATTATAAAAGGGGTTAATTGCAAGGATATATTCTTCTTAATTAACAACTCTTTTAAGACTTTACTAAGAATGCTGTTTATTAGCAAAATGAAAATAGCTATAAATTATAAGGATAATAGTTTATAAGATAATATATTTACTAATCTAGAAAATTCGAGGAATACTTATATAATTATAATTGTTTTACTACTAAAGAGTATCTTTAAAAAGAGGGTTTAATTCTAGTAAGACCTTTAGCCTAAAATCGAGGAAGTAAACTCGAGTAATAAGGATAAAAAAGAGGAAAACTAGAGCTTAATGCTTTAGCTAGAGAGAATATTAGGGAAGTAAAGGTTATTTTAGGGTTTTTAAAGGAGTTTTATAATTTTAGGACTAGTGTTACTAATTTTTTAGATATAAAAGCTATAAAAGGCGCCTTTATTTTAGCTTTTATAAAGCATTTCCCGGATATAACACAAAAATAAGCAATAGATATTTTAAATACTAATATTCTAAATGCTAAAGTAAAACTATACTATTTAATACTAGCTAGTTTTATCCTTAAAGTTAAAAATAAAGGACTAGAGTTTATAAAAAATTTATAATTTTTTGATAAATTAAAGGGGGTATTGCTATATTTAAAAGATAAGGATAAGAGCAAAAAGATTTTGCATATAAGTATGCTAAAATAAGTAAAATTAAAGAAAATGGCTATTATATTATAAAATCTTATAAGTGCGCCTTTTATGCTCTTAGCAAATGGTATTTACAAACCAAAAGCTAAGAAGGTATAGCTAGTTAATAGAAATAATAAAATAAGAAAAGGACTTAAAAGACAATTTAATTAGTATAAGCAATTTAAGGCATAAGATACCCTATAAAAGCAAGTAAGCAAATACTAAAACTACTTACTCCCACGCTTTATTATAATATTAAAAGGTTCTCGCCTTATACTAAAACAACTAGCAAGATTAGATATTAAAGACTAGCTTTAAGAGAAAAAAAGGGCTATATTTAAAGAACTAATAATTAACTATAAAGGTGCTATTGCTTTTAACTAAAAAAAAGTAAAAAAGATTTATAAAGATATTAGCCCCCTTATTCTTATTAAGATAATATTATATAAAGCTTAACAAGAAAAGAACTTCCTTTGCTTTAAAGCTTTAATGCTAATAATAATAAAAATGCTATTAAAACGCCTAAACCGAAGAGTATTAGAAAAATGCAATAGACTTTATAAAAACCCTTAGTTCCTAGTTATAAAGAAACTAGCTAGTACTTATAAACTTATTAATGTAGCAATAAAGATGAATTCTATTACTTTATAAGATATTAACATGCCTTTATTAATAGACAAGTTTTTAAAGGAATTTGCTAAATGCTAGTATACTTCCTTAATTGATTTCTTTTTAAGATATAATTAGCTTACCTTAAATGTTAAAAGCAAAGATATAACAGCTTTTATAACCCCTTTTAGCTTACTTAAAATGACTACTCTATTGCAAGGAGTTACTAATTTAGTAGCCTAGTTTATATAAGTAATAATAATAATCTTAGAAAACTTGTTTCTAGCTATAGCTATATTATTTATTAATAATATTAAAGTAAAAGGGCTATATATTAACTATAGTAAAGAATTAAAGCTTTTTAAGATTTGCCGATTTATATTTAAGCATTTGCAAAACTTAAATAAAGCCTTAAATTAAATTAAATAAGCTAAAGCTTCTATTAGACTTAAATTACAATTTTGCTATAATAGTATAAGTATTATAAGTTTTGTATATAGTTTTAAAGGAAAAAGCCTTACTACTACTAAAGTTAATAAGATTTTAAACTAGTACTAGTGCAACAATATTATAAAGGCTAAAGCATTTTTAGGAATTTGTATATACTATAAAATTTGGATTGAAGTATATGCTATAATAGCTAAACTAATTTATTGATTACTTAAGAAGAAAGAGCCCTTCTTATAAAGGGAGGAATAGATTAAGGCAATATAGACTTTTTAAGAAAAACTTATTATTATACTATTGCTTTGTAAGCTATATTATAACTTAGCAAAGCTATAAAGACTTATTATCCTAGCTATAAATGCTAGCTTATTCGGATAAGGAGCAGTTTTAAGCTAATATAATAATAAAGGATATAAGAAGGTTGCTTAATATAAATTTAAAATATAAAACTAGGCCGAATAAGGCTATAATGCCACTAAGAGAAAATATAAAAGGGTTTTTAAAGCTTTGCAAAAATTGCAATTTTAGCTATATAATATTTATTTTATTTTAAAAACAAATGCAAATATGCTTATTACTTAGCTAAATCGGGCAACTTTTAACTTTCTTAAAGCTTTAATTATATGCTAGCTTATATAAATTAAGCTATTTGACTTTAAAGTATATTATATAAAGGGTAAAAAGTATATTATAGCTAATAAACTATCCTAGTGCCCTTATTATAAAGAGGATTTAAAAGATAACTTAAATATTAATAAATTTATTGCACTAAAGCTTAATGCAATTAGAATTTAACTAGTTATTAAAAGCGTAAAAATAGTAAAGCGTCGCGATATTAAATGCAATATGCATTTTAATTAGCTAAAGCTTTACTTAGCCAAAACTTGCAAGTTAAAGCTTTACTTTAAAAGCAAGCCTTATTTTTTAAGCTACTATAAAAGGGGGAATTCCCCCTTTTATAGTAGCTTTAAGTTTTAAGCATTTAAGCAAAAAGCTATTTTAAATTATATAACTAACAATTATAATATTATATATTACTTTATATTAATACTCTAAAATGCAACTAATAGTTTTATATTAATTAATTTGCTTAATAAGAGCTATTTAAAGCAATTTTAAGCAATTGCGAGGTATTTGACTATACTAGCTAAGCTTAAGGGCATATTTAAAGGCAAATTCCGTAAATTAAAGAAGGAAGCACTAAATTATAGTATATGCGATAAGCAATTATAAAAAAACAAGTGCAAAATATACTTCTTATATTTAATTCTTAATAATCTAGCTTAAAGAGTAAAGGTTATAAAGGAGTTGTATAATAAAAATAGCTATTTGGGCTAAGAGACTACTTTTATAAGGCTAATATACAAATATTACTAAAAAGGTTCTTATAATAATATTTACAAGTATTGCAATTTTTGTAAGGTATATTAATATAAGCATAAGTAATAACAAGAAAAAGTCTTATTTCTTATAAAAGCTACTTTTTTATTTTATTATATTAATATAAATGTTATAAAGCTGCCTAAATGCAAAGGCTATAACTATCTAATAATAGCTAAAGATAACTTTTTTAAATAGCTAAAAGCTAAACTTATAAAAAATCCCACTAGCAAGAATATTGCAAAGTTTATTTAAATTAAAGTAATTTGCTAGTATAATTTATTTAAAAAACTTAAAGTTAATAGTAATACTAAATTTAAAGGTTTTATAATTAAAAAGCTTTAAAAGTTAAAAATTTATAAGATTATAATCTTTGCATATAATGCTAAAGCTAATAAAATAATAAAGCATAGATATTAACTAATTGCATTAGCTTTAATTGCTTTAAATATAAGAAGAAAGAAATTATAAGTAAACCTTTTACCTTAAATGCTTTTTGTAAATAAAACTATTATATATAGCCTTATAAGCTTTACTCCTTTTATATAATATATAGCAAAAAAGTAGTACTTTTAGTAAAAACTTGTTACTTTATATAAAGGACTCTTAAATAAGATAAAGTCTATAATTAATCAACTTTATTATAGCTTTATATATAACAAATTTAAATATATAATAAAGATATTAAAGAGTCTAAGTTACAAAAGACTTGATAATATGCTAAGGGCAAAGCTAACTTTAATGCTAAGTATTAAATTTATAAGAAACCGATTTAAGCTAAAGATCTTATTTTAGTATATAATATTAAAAACATTAATTAAGATAAGTTTAAAAATATTAAGCTTTTATACTAGTAATTAAAATTATATAAAGTTAAGGAAGTAGACTAGTTAAAGGGGACTTATATATTAGAAGAATTAGATAAGACTTTCTTACATTATATATATATAAGAAACTGATTAAAGCAGTTTATTAAAAGAGATTAATACTAGTATTCTTATAAGGATAAAGTTTAAGAGCTTACTTTTAAAGAAATCGACTTCTAGATTAATATAAAGCTAAAAGAGGAAGTAATTGTAAAGTTTTCTGCTAAAACTACTTAAAAAATCGAAAAAGATACCAGAATTGTTATATAAGTCCTAAAACTCCTTAAATTTAAGAAAGGGAAGTATATTTGCTTTAATAATAATTAAAATAAAGCTAAGTTAGCAAGTGAGGATAAAGACTAGGAGTAAAGGCTATTATTAACTATAAATACATAGCTACTAATGCTTAAACTTTAACTTATATGCACCTTAAAATACAAGAATAGCTTAAAGAGGACTATATTACTTAAAGCTAGACTTTACTTAAGCTAAGACTTAGTTAACAACTATAATTTGCAGATATAATTGTTTAGCAAAAGCTAGTTTAAGCTACAAGTAATATAAAAGCTATATTAAAAGCATTAAATATAAGATAATAATAGAATTAGAAGACTAATAATAACAGAAAACACTAAATAAAGCCCTTTATTTAACTATAATTAGAAGGAATAATAATAATAATAAAATTATAGCTATAACTATTAAAGTATAAGCAAAGGAACCTAGGAGCTAGAAGTATTAGCTAAAAAGGGTAGGGAAACTTTATAATTAACTAAAACAAGAGTCTAATAGTATTGCTATACCTTAAGCTATTAAGATGCTAATAGTAGCTATAAGAGGAAGTGTTATTAGAAGAAGAAGAGGTAATTATAAGATTTGTTTTAAGAAAGAACCTAGTATTTCCTTCTTATTTTAGTTTTTAATTGCTTCTTGCTTTTGTATTTAATTACTTAAGCTCTTTTTATTTATTTCCTTTGTTATATATAATTCCCTTTATTATATATAAAGTCTTTTATATTATATATAAAGTTTCTTATATTTTTTGTTAACTTTTAACTTATATTTGCGTTTTATTTATTAAAAACCATTATTTACTTTACTTTTACTTGCTCGGGACAAGTAATAAATATAAGAGGGACAAGGTTAACTTATATTTGCTTTTTGCATTCTTTTTACTTATAAAAACCCTTAATTTATTCCTTAATTTAGTCAAGTTAATAAAGCTATATATATTTGCCTTAAACCCTTTATTTCTTAGCATTATAATTGCTTTTTTGCTTTAAGCAAATATATTATAAAAGACTTTTTTTGCATATAATACTAACTTACTTTTACTTTTATATAATAAAAGACTTGCACTTTAAAGAAGAGACTTTCTCCTTAACTTTTCTTCTTATTTTATACATTTAAAAGCTTATAATATTTAAAAGCACTATTTTTAGTTATAAATTAGTTAATTTTTCGAAGTAGCAAACATTTACCCTTACTAAAACCTATATAACCTTATATTTATGCTTTATAACCTTATAACTTACTTATATATCTTATACTTTGCAAGAATATCGAATTCCTTATAAAATATAAGAAAACAAAGCCGAAATCTCGAGTATAAAGCAAACTCCCGCTAAGAAAGCTAAGAACAAAAAGCTTTTAGTTGCATGCTATGCGTTTGCACTTTATAAACCTATAAAGCTATAAATTGCTAATACTAAAGTTATAAGTCTAGCGTAAGCCTTAAATGTTATTAAGAACTTCCCAAGTAAAAAGAAAGCTATTATAATTATAATATTTAATATTATATTATTATAAAGTAAGAATAAAGTAAAAGATGTGATTATAAGCTAAAAAGACATAGTTTAGAATAAAGAAGCTCTTAAATTAAAAAGAGACGCATTAGTAGCATATAACATTTAAAACAAGGCATTTATTAAAGCTGCAAAGGATGTAAAAAAAGCTAAAGCTATTTCTTGCAAAGCTTTAGCTAGCTTTATTAGAATTATAAACTAGAAGAACTCTTCTTAAGCGTAAGCTTTTAGCAAATTTATTTAATAAAAATACCCTTAGCATAGCAAGAATATATATAATAACTTAAATATGCTATTTAAGTCGAAAATCGAGCTATATAAAGCTATTAGGTTGCTTAATATAATAACTTTAAAGTATACTTGCAAAGCCTTAATTTATGCTTAATTAGCACTTATTACTAGCAATATTAAAGCTGCCTTAAACTATTTAAAGAGCTTAGCAAATAATTAATAGCTAAAAATCGATAAATTGCAAGCTATTAAGCTTAGCTAGCTAAGCTTTACCTTTAAAGAATTAAAAGTTTTAATTAAAGGAACTTATGCTAATAAACTATTTCTTGCTTTTATAAACAAGCCTGTAAACTAGAAAGCAATTGTAATTAATATATTAAAAGCCTTTACACTTGCACTTGCTATAAAAGGACTTGCTAAATAACTTACTAATTAAGAGCAAGCTACTAAATAAGCGCAAAAAAGGTATAATATAATATTATTTAAGATTTAACTATTAAACTTAGTATAAAAGAGAGTAAAGTTAATTTTAATAAGTTTTTATATAAAAGAACTAATATTACTATTAATTTTCTAGACTCTAAAATAGTTATAACTGTAGTATTAAAACTAGCAAATAACATAAAAGCTAGTAATGTAAACCCCCTATTAGCTAGCACTTTTATTAGTATATAAATCGAAGCTTTAGCTGTAAAAGGAGCTAAGAGGGCTACTTTTAAATATAGTATTTATTCTAATTTTAGTTCCAATAATAAGGAATAGCCTTTACCCTCTAATAAAAGACTTAAAACAAAGGGTCTTAGCAAAAAGAAAGCTATATTTAAAGGAAAGAAACTTATTTTCTATAAACTAGTCAAGATTAAGGAATATCTTTATGCAATAAGTGATTTATAAAAAGGGGATATAGCTTTATAGTTAAACTTAGACTTTAATAGCTAATACTTTGCTTTAAAGGCTATTATATTAAAATAGTACTATAAACTTAAACTATATAAGATCCCTTGCTTAAAGCATTTTAAAAAGCTTATATACTTTCTTTTTATGCAATTTATTTAAGACACAAATAATACAATAAAAAAGATATTATAAGTCTATAAAGTTATTAGGGACAAAACTAGTTTTTAACTTGCTTAAGTTTATTTAAATATATAAAAGCTCTTTTTAAATACGCTTATAATTGCAAATTATATCAAATAATACTTTATTAAAAATCGATTCCGGCTTAAAAAACAGATAATAAGCCTTATATTAACTTTACTAGTCAATTTGCTTATTAAAGGTGTAAAGGTACTAAAATAGCACTTTATATAAGTAAAGAAGAGTAAAATTTTAGACTTACTAATTAATAAAATCGAAATATCGCATTTTTACATTTGTTATAATATTAAGAAATTAAATAATATTATGCTAAATAATTATTTTTCTCTTACTATATAGCTACTTTAAGCAAACCCTCTAATTTAGCTACAATTTTATAAAATATTACTTAGTAACCTAGTCTTCTTAGTTATATACCCTTAACTTATTTAATATTATAACAAAGACTTTATAATATTGCAATTTCATAAAGGGAATATTAGAAGATTTAAGACTATTACCTCTCTTTATACTAAAACCCTTTTAGCTAATAATAAGCAAGAAATTAGATACTTAATCCCTAAAGACTTAAGTCCTTTTAATACTTTTATAATATATATTTTCTAAAATTGGAGATATATTAATTTGCTTGTTTAAAGCAATAAAGGGAAAGCCTTTAATAATTTTATAAAGGACAAAGAAGACTAGATAGTAGATATTACGCTAAAAGTATATAATATTCACATTTATTATTTAGGGGTTTTTATTACTTACCCCTTTTTTAGCAAAATAAAGCTTTTATAACCTCAAATTTCACTTTTAATTAGCTTAATTTTAGTTGAATCTAATAGCATAATTAATATAAGAATCTTATATAACATTATTAAAGCTTTATATAATACTTAGCATGTTTTTATAAAAAGTTATTTTAAAAATATAAATAATAATAAGTCTTTTGCTAAAAGCATTTAGCTAAAAGGTATAAAAGCTTTATATAATATAATCTAATGCTTAAAGCGCTTTAATTACCTAATAATGCATGCAAAAATAAAGAAATAGCTAGTATATAGCAATATATAAGCTAATAAAGTAATATACTTTGCTTAGTAAAGGGAAGCTATAAAGCAAGTCAAAATTGCGTTTAAGTATTTGTAAAAGGATAAAATAGCTATATTTCTTAGGAATAAGTTATACTTTAAGTGCAAATAAAAAGGATTAGAGGTCCTTGCTAGAGATAACAAGGAATACTTAGTAATATTAGACAATAATAAAGTAAAAAACAAGAGATAATTGCTTTTTTATTGCTTAAGGACAAGCAATAAATATAAGAGGGACAAGTGTAGCAAGGCGCTAAGGAGACTACTAAATTTTGTCAATTTTAAAGGTTTTTAAAGGTTCTTTACTAGTATTACATGTGACTAGAATAGAGGTATAATTGCTAAGTTTTTGTAGCTAGACATGCATTACTCTTAATCATTTACATATGCATATATATTACTTAATAATCGTTTATTTGTTGCTTGTTTATACATTCTACTTTTGCTTTATAATTA
>Ga0302221_10001273_pt1 | contig 16476 bp, 4 predicted proteins | sample II_Palsa_E2_1_FD_193517 | JGI IMG/M metagenome (GOLD analysis project Ga0302221, IMG submission 193517) | Peat permafrost microbial communities from Stordalen Mire near Abisko, Sweden - II_Palsa_E2_1 | ecosystem: Environmental > Terrestrial > Soil > Palsa > Peat permafrost | place: Sweden... | reverse complement strand
ACTTTTTTTACAATTTCACTTTATATTTTCTATTTCTAGATAATTTTAAAGCTTAAAACGAAGGCATTTAAATTACGAGTAAGAGATCTGTGTGAAGATCAAAGGATAATCGGAAGGCCGAGTAACTAGAGATGTATTTGCAAATTTTACCCCCTTGTCAGAAATAATAGTATGGCACGTGAGCCGCTAAGGCCCGCTAGGTGATCCTGTATATATATGGTGTTTGCACCCTACTTAACTTTATCATCTATACGCAATATACACTGTACAAACATCACTGCAATCCCTCTACAATTGCATCTATTTATACAATTATTCCGCTGCTGATTAAGCTTATAACTTGACAAGTTATAAGCCCGGAATTGAACGCAAAATTATAAATTGTACAATCTACCTAGAGCTTAAACACACCTCACTAATGCATACCTCACTATTGCAATGGCCTTATCAAACAATTCCACTATAGCTAAGGCTAAAAACACTTACTATTAGAGCAAGTAAGGGACTATTACTATTTTAACTTTAGATAATTATCCTTAGTTTAAAGTAATAGTTGTCTTAGCTCTTATAGTAGGAGGTTAGTAGAGGATCTTTACTAGCTAGTAGACTTGTATAAACAAAAATTAGGATTTGTGGGATTAAGAAGCCGGCAAAGCAATAAGATTATTTAACAATTGCGTTATTTCTGCTATTTGTTTGACATTTCAGCCATTTCTAGTTCTTATAGCAAATCTGATTAGTTTGTGGAATTACCTCAAGTTATATAATACTACAATAAACCCTATATTAGTTAATAACTTATACAAGGAATTCGACAATTTCTTATTCGGCGAAGAGGTTAAAATTATAGATAAAGTACTTAAGCTTCAATAATTGCAAACCCTACTTTCTAGGTTTACTAAGAGAGTATTAGATAAAGACCTAAAATCGAAGCTTTTATTTGCATTGCCTAGTACTAATTACTAGTATAAAGTAAAAGTAAAAGCAATAGAGGATTAGAAGGATTTATAGGCTACAATCACTTTATTGATAGCGTATTAATGCCCGAAACTTATTAGTTTTATAGTAGCTAGTGCCACTACTAGCAGCAAAGACAACACTAATAAGGGCTAAGGTGACCGGAATGCTCGAAATTAGAGGGGTGGTAAAGGGGCCAATTGTATAAGAGGAAGAGGGGGTAGAAATCGAGGTAAAGGTAGCAAAGGTCGAGGCTATAAAGGCCAAAATGAGTTATATGAGGACAAAGTCTAGAAGGATTATACTAAAGACAAGTTATTAGCTAATTAGTGTGCCTTTTGCTACAAGAAGGGCTATTATTAGGCTAATTGTTTTGTGTATAAGAGGCTATAGGCCTAATATATTAAGGAGTAGGAGGATAAAGGCAATTTTAAAGCTTAAGGGAATATTGCTATTGCTACTTGCATATTATCAAATTAAATCAAGGATGCAAGTTTCTTATACTTTACTATTTTAAGCTTTACTATTTTGCTATATGCAATGCTATTAGTTACTAGCTATAAGCATGCCTTATATACTGCTAATAAGACTTACTTGTACCTTAATTTAAGGGCTATTGTAGGGGGGCGGACCTCAGCTAGAAGAAACCTTACAAGAACAATACCAGGAAACCAAGCAATGGAACAACAAGTAGAACGCATATATAGAACTAAAGCAACAATAAAAGAAAGAACTAAAGTATGCACGCGTAAATCAAGAAATAGAAATAGAACTATAAGACTAGCAACAATTGTGTACAATTATTAGATGCAAAAGTAAGTATAAATTAAGTATAAAGTAAAGTGTATATAGCTATAGAAAATAGCAGTTATACCCCCTATTCTAGTCACGTGTAGCATTAACTGAGAACCTCTAAAAACCCTCTAAAATCGACAAAAATCAACAATTCCCTTAATGCCTTGCTACACTTGTCCCTCTTATATTTATTGCTTGTCCCGAGCAATAAAAAACAAGACAAGCCCCAAAAATAGTTTATTCTTCCTCCTTATTACTAGAAATAACCATATACTCCTTGTTATCTTTAGCAAAGAATGCTAATCCCTTTATCTTATACCTAAAATATAACTTGTTACCTGGAAATATAGCTATTTTATCCTCTTGCAAGTATTTAAACGCAATTTTGACCTGCTTTATAGCTTCCTTCTATTAAGCAAGATATATTACCTTATTAGCTTGCATATTGCTATATGCTAGCTATTTCTTTATTTTTATATATACTATTAAGTGTTTTAGGCATTTCAAGCATCGAATTATATTATATAAAGCTTTTACACTTTCTAATTAGATATTGCTAACAAAAGACTTATTTTTAGATATATCTTTAAATTAATTAATTGCAAGAACTTGTCAATTGTTATAAGAGATCTTAATTGCATTATATAAGACTCCGGTTTTGTATATATTATTAGATCTAACAGAAACTAAAGCAACAAGAAGTGATATCCGGGGTTTAAAGAGCTTTTCTTTCCTAATAAAATAATAAGAGACTAAAGTTCTAGAATAATAAACATGTATATTATATAATTTAGAAGTTATTATAGCAACCTAATTACTCCTTTTCCCTATAAACTTCTATAAAGCTATACTCTTATTACTAGTTACTAATAAATTAATATACTTTAAGTCCTTGAAAGCTTATATAGCAAATGCATTAAAAGTGGCAAGTTTCCTAGGGGCTATAGAACTTACTTCTCTATCTTTACTAAAGAGGAGGGTTTTAGAGCAAAAAGAGGTGATAGCTTCAAGTTTCCCAGTATTAGAGGATTTGCCCAAAGCAGCTATATAGCCAGAGGAAAGTATCCATTTGGCATGACACTATTTAGTCTCTTAGTATTATAATAGATATAAAACTGCAACATCTCGATTTTGTCGACTAACAAGTCTAGGATCTTACCCTTCTTTACTTATACAAGGTGCTATTTTATTACTTGTATACTAGTATTAGGCATATTAATAGCTTAAGCAAGTATAAGGCTTATTATCCGTTTTCGGGGCTAGAATTGACTTTTAATAAGGTGTTAATTGATATAATAAGTGATTTTAGCTGTGTTTAAGAAAAAGTAATATGTTTTTAGATAAATTTATTTAAGTTAAAAGCTAGTTCTAAGCTTAGTAAGCTCGTAAATAGCTGCTAGCTTGTCTATTATAGCATTAGAATCTTTTATAAATTAAATAGAAAAGAGCTTTGCAAGGGCTTTAAAGTGCTTTAAATAAAGGGTCTTATAATATTTAAGCTTATAGTATTATCTGATTGCAATCTCTTTTAAAATAGACAATTAGCTTGTAAAGTCTAAAGTATTTTATAAAGCTATATCTCCCTTTTATAAATCACTTATACTATAAGAGCATTCCCTAATTTTAACTAGTTTAGCAAATCTAGGTTTTTTTCCTTTAAAAGCAGCTCTCTTTTTGCCTTAGCTCTTAGTTTTAGCCTTCTTATTAAGGGAGGACAGGTCTTTATTGTTAGAACCAAAATTTGAGTATATTTTAAGCTTTGTAGCTGCTTTCTTAGCTTGTAGAGGTTTTAGAGCTTTAATTTGTATAAGCGCAAAAGTATTAGCTATTAAGGGATCTTTAGCATTACTAATTCTTATATTATTTGCTAATTTTAATGCTAAAGTTGCAATTGTCTTAAAGTCTAAGAGATTAGTAGTAATATCGGGTTTATTATATAAGAATTAATTAAAATTAACTTCCTCCTCACTTATGCTAAGTCTTATATCTTTATCAAGAATACTTACAAACTTTACTACTTTATTATACTTTAGCTCTTATTGTTCCTTAGCAAGTTGTTTAGCTATTAAATCGACAACTAGCTCTTGCTTTGTAGCTTATTTGGGCATAGGGGCTTTCGGGGCATTAATAACAACTGTTTCCTAGTTTATAAGCTTATTTATAAATGCAAGAAATAGTTTATTGGCATAAGTCCCTTTAATTAAAACTTTTAATTCTTTAAAGGTAAAACTTAGCTAGCTAAGCTTAAAGGCTTGCAATTTGTCAATTTTTGGCTATTAATTCTTTGCTAAAGCCTTTATATGTTTTAGCGTAGCTTTGATATTGCTAGTAAAGAGTGCTAATTAAGTGTAAATTAGAGCTTTTCAAGCATACTTTAAGGTTATTATATTAATTAATTTAATAGCTTCTTGTAAAGCAATTTTCGATTTAAATAACTTATTTAATTAGCTATATATATTCTTGCTATATTAAGAGTATTCTTGCTAAATATGCTAGCTAAACACTTAAGCTTATAAGCTCTTCTTGTCCAAGGTTTTAATTAGTTTAACTAGAGCTTTGCAAAAGATGGCTTTAGCTTTCTTTATATCCTTTATAGCCTCTAAAAAAGCCTTATTTTAAATGTTATATGCTACTAAAGTGTTTCCCTTTAATTTAAGGGCTTCTTTATCTTAAACTATATTCCTTTAGCTTAAGATTATATCCTTTACTTTTCCTTTAGCTTATAGTAGTCTAGCATTAAATATTATAATTGCAGCAGCTTTCTTTCTATTTAAGAGGTCTTTAATAATATTTAAGGCTTAAGCTAAGCTTGTAACTTTAATACTAGCAATTTGCAGCTTTTTTAGTTTATAATATACAAGTTTATAATAAGCAACTAAAAGTTTTTCTTCTTTAGTTTATTTGGCAAGAGTAAATTCTTTATTTGACATTTTAGTATTATTTTCTTGCATTTTGCAATAGATTTAATATTATTATATAATATAAAATGCATAAGTAAATTATAAAGTTGTAAAGTATAAATATAAAGTTATATAAGTTTTAGTAAAAGTAAATGTTTGCTATACTTAAAAATCGATTAGTTTATAACTAAAAGCTATATTTTAGATAATATAAGCTTTTAAATATATAAAATAAGAAGAAAAACTAAAGAGAAAGTCTCTTCTTTAAAGTGCAAGTCCTTTATTGCATAAAAGTGAAAGTAAGTTAGTGCTATATGCAAAAAAGTCTTTTATAATATATTTGTTTAAAGAGAAAAAGCAACTATAATACTAAAAAACAAATGTTTTAAGTTAAATATATATAGCTTTAAAAACTTGACTAAATTAAAGGAATAAATTAAAGGTTTTTAAAAGTAAAGGAGTGCAAAAGCAAGTATAAGTTAACCTTATCCTTCTTATATTTATTGCTTGTCTTAAGCAAGCAAAAGTAAAGTAAGTAAAGGTTTTTAGTAAAGGGAAATACAAGTACAAGTCAAAAGTAATAGAAATTTCATATATAATATAAAGAACTGCTTATATAACAAGGGAGACTTTATATATAATAAAGGAAAATAAGTAAAAATGCTTTAATAACTAAAAGCAAAATTAAAAAGCAACTAAAAGCTAAAATAAGAAAGAAATGCCAAGTTTTTCTTAAATAAAAGGCTTTATTTAGTGTTTTTGTTATTATTAGTTTTTTAGCTTTATTATTATCTTATAATTAATGCTTTAGCAAAACTTTAGCACTATTTATAACTTAAACTAGCTTTTGCTAATTAATTGCATCTGCAAATTGCAATTATTAATCAAGTCTTAGCTTAAGTAAAGTTTAGTTTTAGGTTTTATAGTCCTTTTTAGGTTATTCTTGTGTTTTGAAGTGTATAAAGATCAAAATTAAAGTACTAGTAGCTATATATTTATAGTTAATAATAGCCTTTACTCTTAGTCTTTATCTTTACTTACTAATTTAGCTTCTTTTTAGTTATTATTAAAGCAGATATACTTCCCTTTCTCGGATTTTAGGAGTTTTAAAACTTGTATTACAATTTTAGTGTCTTTCTTAATTTCTTAAGTTATTTTAGCATAAAACTTTATAATAGCTTCCTTTTCTAGTTTTGCATTAGTCCGGAATTCGACTTCCTTAAAAGCAAGCTCTAGAACTTTATCCTTATAAAAATATTAGTACTAATCTCTTTTAACAAATTACTTTAGTTGGTTTTTTGTATATATATAGCATAAAAGAGTTTTGTTTAATTCTTTTAATTTATAAGTTCCCTTTAGCTAATTTGCCTCTTTAACTTTATATAATCTTAGCTATTAATATAAAAGCTTAATGTCTTTAGACTTGTTTTGATTAATGTTTTTAATATTATATATTAAAACAAAATCTTTTGCTTAAATTAAATTTTTATAAATTTAGTATTTAGCATTAAAGTTAACTTTGCCCTTAGCATATTATTAAGTCTTTTGTAGCCTAGACTCTTTAATATCTTTATTACATATCTAAAGTTGTCATGTATAAAGCTATAGTAAAGTTAATTGATTATAGACTTTATTTTATCTAAGAGTTCTTTATATAAAATAACAAGTTTTTACTAAGAATATTGCTTCTTTGCTATAAACTATATAAAAGGGAGTAAAGCTTGTAAGCTTATATATAGTAGTTTTGTCTGCAAAAAGCACTTAAAGTAAAAGTCTATTTATAGTTTCTTTTCTCTTATACTTAAAGCAATTAAAGCTAATATAATTAGCTAATATTTACACTTTACTATTCTATTAGCCTTTATATTATATACAAAGATTATAATCTTATAAATCTTTAGCTTTTAAAGCTCCTTAATTATAGTACTTTTAAATTTAGCACTACTATTAACTTTAAGTTTTCTAAATAAACTATACTAATAGATTATATTAGTTTAAATAAACTTAGCAATCTTCTTGCTAATAGGGTTCTTTATAAGTTTAGCCTTTAGCCATTTAAAGAAGTTATCTTTAGCTATTACTAGATAGTTATAGCTCTTGCATCTAAGCAGCTTTATAATATTTATACTAATATAATAAAAGAGAAGGGCAGCTTTTATAAGAAATAAAGCTTTTTCTTATTATTACTTATACTTGTATTAGCATACTTTATAAGAGTTATAATACTTGCAAATATTATTATAAGAACCCTCTTAGTAATATTTGCTTGCTACTCTTGCAAAAGTAGTTTCCTAGCCAAAATAACTAGTTTTATTATACAACTCCTTTATAATTTTTGCTCTTTAAGCTAAATTATCAAGAATTAAATATAAAAAGTATAATTTGCACTTATTCTTTTATAATTGCTTATTATATATATTATAATTTAGTGCTTCTTTCTTTAGTCTTTGGAATTTGCCCTTAAATATGCCTTTAAGCCTAATTAATATAGTTAAATACCTTGCAATTGCTTAAAACTGCTTTAAATAGCTTTTATCAAGTAAATTAATTAATATAAAACTATTAGTTGCATTCTAAAGTACTAATATAAGGTGATATATAATATTGCAGCTATTAGTTATATAGCTTAGAAAAACTATTCCCTTAAGTGCTTAATTTTTAAAGCTGCTTAAAGAGGGGCAACTTTCAATTTTGCCCCTTTAAAGGCAACTTAAAAAATAAGGTTTGCTTCTAAAATTAAGCTCTAGCTAATTAAGGCGTGCATTGCATTTAGTATTACAAAGCTTTACTATTTTTGCATTTTTAGTAACTAGTTAAATTTTAATTATATTAAGTTTTAATATAATAAATTTATTAATATTTAAGTTATCTTCTAAATCCTCTTTGCAATAAGGGCGCTAAGATAATTTATTAGCTACAATATGCTTTATACCATTTATATAGCATACCTTAAAGTTAAATAGCTTAATTTATATAAGCTAGCAAGTAATTAAAGCTTTAAAGAGGTTAATAGCTACTTAGTTTAGCTAAGTAACAAGCGTGTTTGCATCTGTTTTTAAGATAAAATAGATATTATATAACTAAAATTATAATTTTTGCAAAGCTTTAAGAACTTCTTTGCACTTTCTCTTAGTAGCATTATAGCTTTGTTTAATTTGATTTTACATTTTAGATTTATATTAAGCAACTCTCTTATATCCTTTATTATTATATTATCTTAAAACTGCTCCTTATCCAAATAGACTAGTATTTATAGCTAAGATAATAAGCCTTTATAGCTTTACTAAATTATAATATAGCTTGCAAAGTAGTAGTGTAATAATAAGTTTTTCTTAAAGAGTTTGCATTGCTTTAATTTATTCTTTCCCTTATAAGAAGGGCTCTCCTTTCTTAAGCAATTAATAAATTAGTTTAGCTATTATAATATATGCTTTAATTTAAATTTTATAATATATACAAATTCCTAAGAATGCTTTAGCCTTTGTAATATTATTGCACTAATGCTAGTCTAAAATTTTACTAACTTTGGCAATAGTAAAACTTCTTCTTCTAAAACTATATATAAAACTTATAATACTTATACTGTTATAGCAAAACTGTAATTTGGGCTTAATAAAAGCTTTAGCTCTTTTAATTTGCTTTAAAGCCTTATCTAAGTTTTGCAAATGTTTAAACACAAATTAACAGATTCTAAGAAGCTTTAATTCTTTACTATAGTTAATATATAGCCCCTTTACCTTAATATTATTAATAAATAGCATAGTTATAGCTAGAAACAAGTCTTTTAAGATTGTTATTACTACTTATATAAACTAAGCCACTAAATTAGTAGCTCCTTGCAATAAAGTAGTTATTTTAAGCAAGCTAAAAAGGGTTATAAATACTATTATATCCTAACTTTTAATATTTAAAGTAAGTTAATTATATTTAAAGAAAAAATTAATTAAAGAAGTATATTAATATCTAGCAAATTTCTTTAAAAACTTGTTTACTAACAAAGACATGTTAATATCTTGTAAAGTAATAAAATTTATCTTTATTGCTGCATTAATAAGCTTATAAGTGCTAGCTAGCTTCTTTGCAACTAAGAACTAAGGGTTTTTATAAGGCTTATTGCATTTTTCTAGTATACTTTAGTCTAGTTATTTTAATAGCATTTTTACTACTATTAGCACTAAAGCTTTAAAGCAAAGGAAGTTCTTTTCTTGCTAAGCTTTATATAATATTATCTTAATAAGAATAGAGGGACTAATATCCTTATAAATCTTTCTTACTTTCTTTTAGTTAAATGCAATAGTACTTTTATAGTTAATTATTAGTTCTTCAAATATAGCCCTTTCCTTCTCTTAAAGCTAGTCTCTAATATTTAAACTAGCTAATTGCTTAAAAGTAAGTTAAGAACCTTTTAGTATTGCAATAAAGTATAAGAGTAAGTAGTTCTAGTATTTGCTTACTTGTGCTTATAAAGTATTTTATACTTTAAATTGCTTATATTAATTAAATTATCTTTTAAGTCCTTCTCTTATCTTATTATTTTTATTAATTAGCTATACTTTTTAGCCTTTAATTTATAAACACTATTTGCTAAGAGTATAAAGGGCATACTTATAAGGTTTTGCAATGCAATTGCTATTTTCTTTAGCTTTACTTATTTTAGTATACTAAAATGCAAGATTTTCTTGCTTTTATCCTTGTTTTTTGAGTATAATAATACTCCCTTTAATTTATTAAAAGACTATAAAAACCCTAAAAACTCTAGTCTTCTTTCCTTAGCTTTAAGGATAAAACTAGCTAGCATCAAATAATATAATTTTACTTTAATATCTAGAATATTAGTATTTAGAATATTTATAGCTTATTTTTATATTATATTTAGAAAGTGCTTTATAAGAGCTAAAACAAAAGCGTCTTTTGTAGTTCTTATATTTAAAAAATTAGTAATGCTAGTCCTAAAATTATAAAACTCCTTAAAAAACCCCGAAATAGCCCTTAATCCTTTAATACTCTCTTTAGCTAAAGTATTAAGCCCTAGTTTTCTTCTTCTTCTTCCTCTTTTTGATTACTTGAATTTACTTCCTCGATTTTTAGCTAAAGGTCTTACTAAAACTGGACCTTTCTCCTAAAAACACTCTTTAGCAGTAAAATAATTATAATTATATAAGCATTTCTCGAGTCTTTTAAATTAATAAATATACTATCTTACAAATTATTATCCTTATAATCTATAGCTATTTTTATTTTGCTAATAAATAGCATTCTTAGCAATGTCTTAAGAGAGTTGTTAACTAAAAAGAATATATCCTTGCAATTAACCTCTTTTGCAATTTTAATTCTAATTTTAACTATGCTAGTAAAGCCAAATTAGTTACTTGTAATTATAAATATAATAAAGGTATTAATACTATAAATAATGCAGCTTAAGTTTTTAGCTGTTTTTGTAAGTAAGATATTGCATTTAGCTCTTATATTTAGCATATTATAGCATTCCACTTTACTACTAAGATTATATAGTAAAAATTAAAGTTAAGAGGATATAATAATGCTCTTCTTTGAAATAAGAGTTTTAAAGTTAAAGCTACTTATATTTCTTTAAAGTATATAGCTAATTACTTGAGCTAGCTATATTATATTTTGCATTATGCATTTTAGTCTATTAGCTATAGCAGTTATCTTAGTTGTCTTCTTAATTTCCTTAGCTATATGCATAGATATTACATTTCTTATTCCTAAAATTGTTATATAAGCTTAGTTGTCCTTTACTTATTAGTGCTAAATTGTAGCTATATTGAAGATCGGGGGTTTTAAAGGTATTAATAATTATTTTTACCCCTTTTTATATATATAAAAGCAAAATAATTGCTTTTTTCAATTATAAAACAAGCTCTTTTTGCAAAGTGTTAACTAGTTTTAATTCTTTATTAGAAGCTAAGTTAAGGTTTATATCTTGTAAGGGTTTATTATCTCTTTTAACTCCTAATATAATAAATCTTTAGCTTTTTGCTTGCAAGAGCCTTTCCTTTGCTTAAGCTTGCTATTTCACAATATTTTAAGCAATTTGTAGTCCTTTTCCCTTTGCTTTTAAAGACTTAGTAGTATTAACAAATAATATAAGATATATTATATTTTTATATATATTACTAATAAATATATTATCTTTATTTATAATATTTACACAATTGCTTTTAAGAGTAAGGATATTATTAGTGTCTTGCTATAAGATTTCTTTGTTTTTATATAAATTGCTAATTGTAAAAGGGGCCTAAGACTTGTTTCTCTTCTAGTTTTTAAGTTAAATGTTATTTTAAAGACGCTAAGCATTAATAAAGCATTTTGCTATATTATAATTATATTTCCCCCCTTAAAGGTAAGCTTTAATTTAGTTAAATTAATATTAGTTGCTTTATAGTATTAAGGGAATAAAGGCCCAATTTGGGTCTTATCTCCCTTTATACTAGTAAAACTTATGTTTATAAATATATTTAAAGTAAATAAGCTTTTATAGCAAAGGACAATTGTTTAAATGCATATATTTACAATTAAGATTAATAGCACTATCTTAATCTTTACTAAAGCAAGCAAGGCAATATCAATTAAAAGATTAATATATAGCATTAACTTGGGCTATATTTTGCTAAAAATCCAAGTAAAGGCAATTATTACTAGTTAATATAAATACTCCCTTGCCTCTTTTATTATAATAATTACTTTAACTTTAACTATGTCTACTAAAACCCCCTTTGCCCTTATAATAGCTACTAAATCCTTCTTTTAAGTTATTAATTGCAAAAAGCACAAATTAACATTATAACTACATCTTGTTAGTAATAGTAGCTACTAAAGCATTAATAGCCTTTTGCAAATCCTTTAAAGTAATATATAAAATTAAAAGTTTTTGCATTTCTTTTATTAATTAGTCAACTTTACTAGCAAGTTTCTTAAGCTTTATTGTCTTAAGAATAGGGACCTTTAACACTTTACTAGTTTTAATAATTTCTTTTATTAATGCAAGCACAGCTAAGAGTAAGGGAAGGGCATATTTATCGCTTATTGCAAGCATTATATCTTATATAATTGTATTAAAGTGTTTTTAGTATAGCTAAAAGTACTTAAAGTTATTAGCTTTATTATAATAGCGCCTCTTCTCTTTATACTTATATGCAAACACTACAATCTTATGCATCTTTTAATAATTGTAAGTAGATATATTAGTAAGCTTATAATTAAAGTCCTTGAAAATCTTATCTTTAATTTGCAAAGAAAGACCTTTTATAAACTCTTTACACTAGTGCTTGCTATTTAGCTTATTCTTCTTTACTAGTTCCATTAATATCCTATGAAACAAGTTAATATAAGTTTTAGTAGTAATGCATATAGCTTAAAATTAAGCAATAATTCAATTTAAGAAGTTATAGCTAACTTTAAAGGTCTCTTAGTTATATTCTTTATACTCTTTCTTTAAGGCTATATAAAACTTGTCTTTATTATATTTGCTTAAACTATTAGTATAATACTTTAGTATAGCTTTTACTTAGTCTTTGTACAATAAAGAAATATATCTAATAATATATTCTTTCTTTATAGTTACAAAGATTTAGTAATCCTTATATATTATTATATTATTCTAAAAAGGTTAAGATATTGCTTCCCTTAAATTATAAAGCTCTTTAAGCTCTAGGCAAAAGAAAGTGCAATTTAAAGACTAATATATACTTGTTATCTCTTATTTTATATAAACTAAGTGTTAGTATAATAGCTTTGTCTTTTAAGGAGGTTAACTAAAGTATAAGTTAAAGCCTTAGTATTTCTTAAAAGGAATTAGCAGTTATTATACTTAATTTTGAGGTTAATTAGTTGCTTTTTGCAGAAATGATTAATAATTGTCTTAATAAGTCCTTTAATAAGCGTCTTTAATTGTTTTAATTATTTATACTTTCTTTATACTCCTTTGCATTTTTTAGTTGTACTTTTAGCTTCTTTTCCCTTCTTTTCTCCTTTAAAGCTATATCTTTCCAAATAAAAATATAACCCCTTATAATAGCTCGGTTTATAGCTTTTTAGCCTTCTTATACTTATATATCCAGTTTTTCTTGTATTCTTAGTTTTTAGTTATTCTTTTCCCGATTTCAACTTCTAATCTTACTTGTTCTCAGTGTGTCAAATGAGTAGAGTAAAGTAGAGTAGTGAGCACTACTCATACTCTACTCTAACAGAATTGTATACTACTCTTACTCTACTCAATATACTCTTGAGTAATACTCGAGTAATAAGAGTAGTACGCACGTGACGTCGCACGTGCCTATCTAGCCGTATTAGGTGTAGCCCCTTGCTTAGCGAGCGCTACCCGGGCTTCCCGAGCGCCACTAAGCTAAGCGAGCAACCTCGATTTCTTAGCAACCTCGCCACCTTAGAAATTGTAGTTATTATAAATCAAAGAATTAGAAATCAAACTTGATTGTTAATCGATAATTTGAAATTAATAGATGATTTTTAATTAGAAGTATTCTTTGGAATCGCAAAGAATCAAAGGTTTGCCTATATAAGAACATTAGTACCCTCGATTCTTTCCCTCGACATCTCAACTTTAAAACTTAATATCTATTCAACCAAAATAGCTATTAATAAGCTTTTAACTATAAACTTACTCTACTTTACTCGATATATTCAAAAATGTCTTTAAAAACCTCCGTTAAGACCAATTTAATCCAAAATCGTGAGGATTTCGATCTTAGACCTCTAGACGAGCAACCACCTCTTTTTAAGTTTAAATACTTAAAGAAGGTCCTTAATGCTCCTTAATAGGATCCAGAGGACATTCGAACATGTACTGTTCAATGCCTTATTCGCGGATGCTTGTAAGTAACTTTATATATTTTTATTTTTATTTTTTATTAATTTTAATATAAGAAAACTTAGATAAATTAACGAATTTTCGAGTCAACTAGCAATTATTATAAGCATTTTCAAAACTACCATAAATCTGTTAATATTGTAGCTATAAAAGCTGGTGAAAATCAAAGTAAGTTAATTAATATATATTTTTTTATAATTTAACTAATATTTTAAATAAGCGAAAGCGAGAGCTCTAGCCAAGCTACTTAGCTAACCCTTCCTTATTTATTTAATAAGGATGCTAGTAAAGGCAAAGAACCCTTTACTACTAATTTATTTAAGAAATTATTATTAAATTTTATAATTTCTAATAATATTTCTTTTCGAGCTATTACAACTCCGAGCTTTAAAAAGCTTTTAAATTATTTAAATCCGTAAGTAATTAACTTATATTATATATATTATACTAACTTACTTTTTTTAGAAACATTCCAGCTTTATATTCAAAGTTAATTACAGACGAATTAACTTTAAAATATAACGAAAAATCGCAATATATAAAAGACTTATTAACCGAGAATATTAAGTCTAACGGCACTTTTTCTATAACTTTGGACGCTTGGACTAGGATAAATTAAAAGGCTTTCTTAGGAATAACTATGTAAGTTAATATCCTATTAATATTTAAAGGGATTTTATTAATAATATTTTTTAGACATTTTATAAATAAAGATTTTATATTAAAATCTTTTTTATTAGCTATAAAAGATCTTGCCGATATTTATAGCAGTAAATACATAAATAAGCTCTTAATAGAGACTTTACAAGAGTATAATATCGAGTATAATATAACAAGGTAAGTAATTTTAATTTTAATTTAATTTTAATTAATTAACTTTAAACTAGTATTACTCGAGATAACGCTAGCTTTAACGATACCCTTATTAAAGCTTTTATGAAGCATTATAATAAGGAAGGAATGAAATTCTAAGGGGATATACCATGTATTGCTCACGTATTAAACCTTGTAATTTAAGATATTTTAAAGTCTTTAATTAAAACTCCATATAATACTACAGACTTTAAAGATATATATAAAGCAAAAGAAGAAGAAGGCAGAGAAGAAGAGCTAGCAAAACAAATATCAAGTAAGTCCCCTCTTAAAATTAATAAGAATTAATTTTTTAATAATTTCTTTTTAGATTTATCTATTTGGCATAAAGTATATAAAACTATTATTAGTCTTAAGTATAACTAAGAAAATCGACGTCTATTAGACGCTCAAGTTCAAGCTTTTGATATACAAAAGTGGCGTTTTCCACAGCTTAGTAAGTTTATTAATTTTTTTAAAAGATATATTTTTCTTTAATTTTTTATTAATTTTTTTATTTTAAATTATAATATTAAGTTTAGCGGATATTTTAATGTTAAGATTCACTATTAATAGATCAAAAAACGAGATAGTCTTCTACTTATTATATGCTATTCAACTTTATACACATTTACGAGCCTATTAAAGTCGTTATTAATAGCTCTAAATCTAAGGCTTTTAAGAATAAAGGCCTTATTCTTACAAATAACGAAGTTGAATATTTAAAAAATATATTAAGTATTATTCAAATTTTTGTTAAGACAACTACAAAGCTACAAGCCGAGAATTATCCGACTATATATTATATTATTCCTGAAGTATATAAGATATATACTCGGCTAAAAAACTTTAAGACAAATTTTAAAGTAAGTTTAAAATTATTTTTAAATTCTTTTAAAATTATTTATACTAATTATAAGCAGGATAAAGACATATCTGAGGCTATTGATAAAGGAATAGCTAAACTTCGAAAGTATTACCCGAAAACTAGAGGTATAGTTAATAAAAGCAAAGCTTTTTATATATCTCTTATTTTTGATCCTCGAATTAAAGTCGAAGGGCTTTATAATATCGGCATATATTCGGGCATGATATCAGATATTAAAAATAGGTTAAATGTGGATTATAAAAGGTAAGTAATCTTATTTATTTTTATTTAATTTATATTAATTTATATTTAGTTATAAATATAATTATAATTTAGAAATTAATAATAATAACTCAGATTTAAGTATACCCGATACCGACGATGACGACCTCGATATTTATATAAATAATGAGGAGGATAAAGTAGAAGATGAGTTATATACTTATTTAAGCGAAAGAAGGGCAAATAAGAAAGTAAGTTACATTTTAACTTAAAAATATCTTAAGAACTACTAATTTGTTTCTTATAATTTTTATATATATAAACGCTAAATTGACTCTAGATTTAACTTCTTAAATATTAGGAGAAAAATTTTATAAGGTTCCTTGCTTTAAGCCGCTTAGCCCGGCGATACCTCGGCAGCTAGCGAGAGATTCTTCTCTCAAGGGGCTCTTATTATTACGAAATTGCGTAATAGACTTAATAACGATACTTTTAAGAGAATATCTTGTTTAAAGAGCTAGGGGGTCTTTAAAGAAGAGGATGAAATAGAGAAAAAGAAGGAAAATCCTATAAAAAAAACTAGAAAACGAGGAGGATAATCAGTTTATTATAGAGGAAACTGCTTAATTAGCTTGTATATAGTTTAATTCAAGTCTATTTATACTTGTTTATAAGATACTTATAATATTTATTAATAAATATTTAATAAAACTTGAAATAAGGTAGAAAATCCCAGGTCACGTGCTTACTACTCGAGTAACTCTAGAGTAGTTACTCTACCCTACTCTACTCTAAACCCGAAATCTACTACTCATACTCTACTCTTAGAGTAGAGTATATTACTCGAGTAATTAGAGTAGTTAAAGTAGTTCTTTGACACACTGCTTGTTCTTGATTCAAGTCTAATAACTTGCTTACTCTTATATAGTTTCTACTAATCAAGGACTCCCGATTAGTAGCTCCTTATTTTAGACTTTATATTAAAGCTAATAGTTTCTTAACTCTTAATATTAAAACAGTTTGTCGCACTGGAG
>Ga0302221_10001268_pt1 | contig 16521 bp, 3 predicted proteins | sample II_Palsa_E2_1_FD_193517 | JGI IMG/M metagenome (GOLD analysis project Ga0302221, IMG submission 193517) | Peat permafrost microbial communities from Stordalen Mire near Abisko, Sweden - II_Palsa_E2_1 | ecosystem: Environmental > Terrestrial > Soil > Palsa > Peat permafrost | place: Sweden... | reverse complement strand
AGGCGTGCGCTTATAAGTCAATATTAGATGTCTTATAGAAAAATAGTGAAAAATAACCGAATAAAGAATAAGGCAAAATGAAGAGCACGTTATAATTGCCTCGTTCTGCGCCTCTTTTTATATAACTGAGCTAAGATCTTTATAATACTAATCTCACTCTTAATCTAGACTTCATTAAGTTCGTTTATTATTAACTACTTATAAAGACTGGAATCTTATTTATAAAGGCCGGAATCTTACTTCAATTACGATTCGATATATTATAAGTAACGAGGCTTATAAACCGCATTACAATTTAAAACATCTATATATACTTTTGACAATAAATTGAGAAACTTATAGAATGATTATAATAGAATTAATTCGTAGGGCAATGGCGCGTAAATAGAAATAAATAATTTTAATCGTATCCTTTTAAATGTCAAGTATACGGACTCAATACTTTATACTTCGTATATTATTTACATTTATTATAAGCGCCTTCGAAGCTTTAAACCTTTAAAGCTTAAGCCATTTATTAAAACAACAGCTTATTATATAAAGAATAAATCTCAGACGAAGACTAATTCTCAGTCTTTAAATATTAGATTAAAGACAGTCACTTAAAGATGTTTATTATATTAACGTATAAGAAGTTATTAAAATTATAAACAAACGAAAGAATTTCTATAAACTTTAATTGCGTAGAAAAGAACAAGTCTTAATAATAAAGGGATTGAGAAATCAAGAATAAATGTCAGATAATCAAAATTAAAAACCCTTTAGTTTCAATAAATAAAGGTATTAAATAACTTGTCTGTCTTAGCCGCGCTTAATCATTTTATTCGCCCTCTTTAAAAACAGATCTATTATTCGAGCTTTTACTTTAACGTGATCGTTAAATAACTCTAGATATATTATATAGAAACTCTTTACGTCTTTTAATCTGGGATTAAAAGGCTAGTGTTTCTAATCGACTAAATATTTAAAGAGCTTTATGTCGAGTAATATTTTTAATTCGGGAATATAAGTTATGAGTATATTTAACTTAAAAGACTCATCTTTTAACTTCAATATATTGATAACCTCGTCGTGGCCAGCCTTAAAGTTTATTAATTAAGTGAGCATCTTTTTATCTTTAAAGTTAGATTATATAATCGTATAACGGTGATTGACTTAGAATTAAACTTATTTAATAAGAATAATATACCGTCCGTCCGAGATATACGGCCGTCACGAGTATTATATACTTATTATAAAGGAATAATAAATATCTATATCTTTTAATTTAATTCGTTTAACGTAAATAGATCTCTTATTTAAGTAAGCGAATTCCGAGCCTACCGCTGCGACTATAGAGTAACACTACGTAGTTTATATTTAATTCCAGATATTATTATAATTGGTTTAATTTAAGAAGCTATCTTTAGAATAATTAAAATAATTAAAAAGAAATGGCTATAGACCGTTCGCCTCGCCTTATTTATATAATAAACAGTCATTACGGATTCCCGAAAAGAAATAGCTATACGGCAATAAAGAACTTGACTTAGTCGAAGACGAAATAGAAAGTTATATCACTGCCTTTATTACTGCGGCCTTTATCCCCGGGCCTTTTAACGTCGTAAAGTCGTGTCGGACTTGTTTTAAAAAGATATAGATCAAGCTATATATATTAAAGCAATAAAAGAAAACTCATTAAAGTATAATTTGTTACGTATATTAATAAAAGATGGGATGTTTGACAATATCTCTGTCTAAAGCTTAAAAGTCCTTCGTCAATTAATTCAATTAATATTTAAAGTATAAAAGTATATTTTAAACCCTTTACTTTATATCTCAACCTTCTGAAAACTCAAAACTTAATAGATAATAAACACTAATATTATGCCCTCACTTAAAGAAAATAAAGTCCCGACCGTAGATATAACTTCTCTTTCTTATATTACTCAATTAAAAGTAAGACAAACCCCCGTTATACTACTTTATATAGTCGAAGTCTCACTCTCTCGAAGTCGTCATACCTTCCTCTATATCACTCAGTATTTCCGGAGTCGTTTCTCGCTATAAATATTCCTTTTAGTGAAGTCTACGGCAGATCCGCTTTCTCTTTACTTATATTATCGACCTTCGCCTTAATAAGCACTCCACCGACCGACTCTCTGCCGCTGCCGACAATACCGACATCTGTCCCATCGAATCTTTTAATATCATCGCCTTTATTAATAGTACCTTCGGAAGAGATTATCTCTTAATACTTTCGCACGAAGATTCCGTATAAAAGCTTTAAACGTGACAAACGAATCAAACAACTAGCTCAAACAGTAAAAGGCTTTTAAAATATAATACTTAAATAAAGACTTAAAGATACTTCAATTATATCGCTTAAAACCGACACTAACTGCTTTTATAATATATATATTGTTTATCAAGTCGGGCTGAGACTCGTCTAAATGAAATCATATTAAAGCGAGGGATTATTAACTCCAGCACTTTAAAAGACAATTAAAGAGCTTTTAATCGAAGAGAAAACAATAAAAAATAAATATAAACGGAGTAAAAGATATATAAAATTGACTTTATTTAATAGACTAGAGTCACTTCTCTTAATTAATCGTAATAAAAGAATAATATAAGTGGGTTTCAATTTAATTTAAGTCAAAGTATTAATTAGTAATCAAGTTAATAAAGAGGTCTCAAAGACGGAGATATATAACTTTTACTTGATTATCGAGCGAACTATATATTATATCACTACGTAAAAGCTGTCGAGTTTAATATATATATTAATAAAGTTATTATAAAATATATAGTTAAGAGAAGTTACCGTTATAAAGAGCTTACGAGCGACGAGAGTGAGTTGATATATTACTTAAGAAAATATATCGACGTTAAACAATTAACTTGAGAAGAAAAGGGCGGGTTTATATTAACTCACTTCTTTATCCTTTTATACTTAAGAAAACACTCGGGAAATCGCTCTCCGGACTATCGTATTTTAAAAAAGGCATCCGAGGAACTGGCTTTAAAAGAGTTATTAAAAGCCGCGGAGGAACCGGACATCACCGACTTTATAAAGACTTTTTAAAAGGACGGTCACTTATTCCTTATGCTTGAACCAGATATTACCGAATATATAAAGACTTTCGACCGAGACATTCACTTCAACCTTTAGATAAATCCGTTGCCAGACATTCCCCTCTTTATTCAATAAGACTACTTATAAAGCCTATTTCCGCATCCCCTCGTTATTAAAGTCGACAGTTATAACTAAATTGACAATTAAAATATTATTGCCTTTAGTCACACTTAGAGACACAACCGGGAATACGGTGACGTATTTAAAGAGTAGTGTTTAAAAGCTCCTTTTAAAGTATAGAATTTCCCTCCGAGATCTCATTCGCCTTGATCCTCTCTTCTCTTGATATATATACTCGATACGCACTCACGCCGTCGTCAAAATCATCGCGTTTAAGTTTATAAGTCTTATTAATATTCTTATAAAGGCTCGATTATTATAAACGGCCAGTCATAAACATTACCGGCTAATTACGAATATATACTTAGTTTATAATTCAGTACAGAGATAAAGAAGCGACTATAAAGCCGTATAAGAGGCGTAAAAGAACTGCCTTCGAATACGACGATGTTTACGAGATCATTTATAGTTTAATTGTCTTTTATAATAGTTTAAAAGTTATTATTTAATGAGACGGGATCTCAATACTCATATTCACGCGATTACGATCAATGTTATAATTACTAAATCTTTTTAAACCTTAGTGTCGTTCGATAATCTCAACTATGTCCCCGAACTGATTTAACTTCTAAACTTCCGGACTTCGACTTTTTAAGCGAACCGTAATTATAATTATAACGGAACTCAGACTGGGCATAAGGTTAAATTATTAAAGAAGTGATGACATCAATATTAGTAAACGCTTATTTAACTTGAAAATACCTTCAAATCGGACTATAGCACGGCGTACACTCTTTAAGCCAATAATATAAAATAAGACATAATTTGTAATCACTCGAGAATATAAATATATAGATGAATAAACTTTTTTACGCTTCGAATAGAACTATTAAATCTGCTTTAAGAACTCAAGTCTTTATTTTAAATAATAAAAATATATAAGATATATTCCCGCGGCCATCAGACTTCAAACTTGAATTATTAGTCATATAAATAACGGACCTTATATTTTAATTAATCGAGGAGACTTTATACGAGTAATAATATTCGATTTTCGGATTCCCATCTTTTATTAAAAGGATCGCCACTATAGAAGTATTAAGAGGTATTTTAAAAGAGCCTCCGATAAAGACGAATGTCTTGGGAATTTAATATAATTCGAATTTTTAAAAGTCGAAGACTGCTTTAATAAAGGAATCGTTTCTAATCTATTGGGTATATATTAGTTCAGCGGTATTAACGGCGTGATTTAATTAATCATATCCGGATAACTTCTACTCAATTCTTTTTATATATCTTTATAATTATTTATAGACTTGAGTTTAATGACGGGTTTCTCTTTAATAGAAATCATTTACTCGCGGTAATCGGTTACGGCCTTTTCAATTAAGCGTAGAAAACTATTTATTAACTACTAGATTTCGAGAAGCTTCTCTTTATTAAAGGATATAACGGAGATATATATCCTTTTAATAAATTAAAAGCTGAGATAATAAAGTTCAAATATTTTAATTAATAATAAATAATAATATGATTCTTTAACGTAATAAACGTATAAAGCGGGAATTTTTTTTAGCGTCTTATAGAGTTTCACGTGACTTATTAAGTCGGGGGTGGGACATAAATTACGGGGTAAAGGAAATAAATACTTATTAAATAAAAGCCTTAATAGAAATTGGGATTTCAAAAAGTAATTATAAATTTAAAAAGCTTATTTTAAGAAATCCGTTATATCAATAAGATCGACTATGATTCTTAAGTGAATTTTCCTTCCTTAGTGTTTTCTTAAATATTAACTCAGTAAATCCTTGAAAAAAGGCATCTCTTTTTTTATATAAAGAATATTGATCTCTTTACGCTTTTAATATACTTCGTTTAAAAATTTGATTTATTATAGAAATCCGTGGCTTTTAAAATGCTATTCTGCGATTAAAGCGTATATAATTGATTAAAAGGCAATAAAATCAATATAAATCCCGAATGAACCCTTAATACAAACCTTATTATTTCTATTTATATATATTATATTATTGACTTTAATTTGTTTAAAAATATATTCAATTATATATTAATAAAATATTAGAATAAATTATACTTTGTGAAGAGTTAAAAGCGCTTAAGCCTTTATAATACTATAGAAGAAGTTAAAAAGAATCGAGAGCGGTAAAAAGAAGATATCTTAAAAGTAGCGTTTAAAAAGCTCGATTAATTTGACAATCTTAGAATTAAACTATTAGAACGAGAACGCAGCTCAGTATTAATTCTTCGCCTATTTATTATAAAATGCAGTACTTTAATAATATAATTAAAAAAGTAATAGATTAATAATAAGAGTAAAGTTTATAAACGCGGTGAAGTATAAAGTATAAGAATATTAAAAGTACAGTCTGTAAAATAATTAACTGTTATATTTTAATATAAAATGAATCAATTCACTTTTAAAGTCTTTTAATAAACTTTGTAAAAATGTCCCTTTAATTACTTCTCGCCTATTTAAAGCACTGTTTAAAAAACTTAGAATTATTCTTAAAAGTAGTTTTAATCTCGTAATATTAATTATATTAGACTTAAGTTTTTTATTCGTTTATTAATAGCCAATATATTATAAAGTTATTATCATCAATATTAAAGAGATGCTTTCCTTATCTTTCTCCCGGAAATATTAATAAGAAGGCACGAGAATTTAAAGCTTCAATTCGAATATAATACGTCTTTTTAAACATATACGAAGTATTATTATCAATTTAATATATTATTAATATTTCGAAGTTACGCCGCTCGATATAAGCCTTATTAAACTAATTCCAACATCGATTTATAACTAGACCGATTTCGAGACGTTTTATACGTTGATAAGTTCCGACTCCACTTATTTTTAAGTGTTTAAATAATATTAACAATTAAAGAAGAATTATAAAAGGCCACTTTATATCGTCATCAATTAATATTATTATTTTCGTCTTGACTAAAGGAATGGCCTTATAGAGCTGACGACGTTTATTAGCGACTAAAATCTTAAAGACTTTAAGATTATCTGCGTTTATTGAATTTATAAACTTTTCGAGCGTTACGTATTCACTTTCTTAAGTGACAAGAATTATTTAAGACAGACGACATATTAATATACTTTTTATCGTTTATTAAAGCTTTTTAAAGTCGATTTTAATTATAGAAATGATGGCTGTAATATCTTTAAAAAAGTAAGTCGGATTAAAAAAGATAATAATTAGTTTATAATATTAATGAACTATTATATAGACGACAAGCCGTATATAATATATACAATTATAATAATATATTAATACTCTTTACGTTAAGAACGAGGCACTTATAATAAGATAATAAATTATTATTAAGCCGAAGAAGTATTTATAATATATCCGAAACTTATAATTTAATTTATTAAAATGATTTCTCTTTATAATATTAGTAATATTTTTATATATAATATTTGTATTAAACTACCGTAAGTGCTTCCGAAGCTAAGTTATAAATAAGTATTTATAAGCATTTAATATACTTTTATAATATAATAAAAACTATTTAAGACAATAAAAGTTAAAGTATAGTTTTATTAATCGATGACGAAGGAATAATTATTAACTTAATATAAGACTAATATGAATATTGAATTCAAGATGCTTTTATTAATCGTTTAATAATTTTCGAATATAGAAAACTCTATTGAATAAAAGAAAAAGACTATTGAATCTTTATCTTTAAAAAGTGAAATAAACGAATAATTATACCCTGGCCTTGAATAATTATTAATAGCTTTATTATTTGTCATTAAATATATAATCCTTTAATAATAACGTAAAATATTTATATTGATTGCTTTTTATAAATAGATAATTTTATATAATTCCTTCATCTCTTAAATAAATTAACGGGTTGAAATCCTTAATTACTTAAATAAATCAAGATTCCTTTCTTATATTTCTCATATAATGAAAAGTGAAACATTAATAAGCATTGCTCAAAGTATAATTATAAAGTGATATATTAATAAAATACGGGTTATACGATATTTAATAATCGAGCTTTCTGTTTTAAAAGTATTCTACGATGACTTTATAATAAGAGCTTTAATAAGCAAATAATAGGCGTTAAATAATTATTTATAATATAATATAAATTAGAAAATTTCCTCCGTATTTTATTCAAAACTCATTGCTTATTTATTTCTGTTATAAATAAGACGGGTATAAAATCTTATATTTGTTTTACGATAATATATCTCTTAAGTTATAAATATCTCAAACTAAAGTATACGGGAATAAGCGACGTATTTTAACTAATTAAAAGGGCTAGATCGTATAAGTTTAACGATTTTTCGCGTAAAGTGAAAAAGTTAAGACATTTATAATTAAGGAGATAGAATCTTATATTTATAACGTATTACGACAAAGTATAAATCTTATATCTAGATATGCCGCGAGTCCGCGACAAGGCATAAAATCTTATATCTATAATATACCGCGACAAAGTATAGAATCTTATATTTATTATATATTACGACAAGGTATAAAATCTTATATTTATAATATGCCGCGACAAAGTATAAAATCTTATAATTATTCTACGACAGATATAGAATCTTATATCTTCAACCACTGTTTATAATATATAATCCGTAATTATATCGAATAAAAAGATAATCGAAGCTTTAGTCAAAGTATTATTATTATACTTTAAATATAAATAAGTCTATTAGAACTTGTTTAAAAAGATCGGAGTAAGACTCGAGCAAGCCCGTATTAATAAAAGCAGCGTTATAAAACGAATCTTATTAAAATATAAAGGAATCGAGACTTGAGTAATATATTTCTATACGACTTATAATAAACTCTACTTCGAAAGACAGAAGTTTCAAAACACTATTCTCGTTATATTTTAAAAACTATTTAAAGATGATTAAATACGTATTACGAATAAAGTAATACGTAGTCAATTATACTCTTTTATCGCCGATATTATTAATAATTTAACTCTGTCTCGTAAACGCCGTAATAAGTAATTTAATTATTCTACCCTTTTATTTCTGACTTAACTCTTAAAAGGTCTTTTAAAACGTTCTTTAAAAAATAATAAAGGAGCTCGACGACATTCTATAATATCTTTAACTATTCCGACTAACTATGCGATTTCACTTTTAAACGAGACGTAAATCAGTCCCACTATATCTTTAATTACTCCGACTAATTATATGAATTCACTTTATTTAAACGAGACGTAAAGCAGTCCCACTACTTCTTTAATTCCTTTAAACGAGCCGTAAAGCGTTCGAACCGCCTTTTTAATAATTTTAAACGAATTATAAAGTACTCTTAAAACAACTTTTAAAATCCCTTTAAACAACGTTATTCAATAAATCAAAGTGTTTAAACACGTTTTATAATAAGGGATCGCAGACGTTTTCAATAAAGATCTATATAATGTTATTAAAAAAGACATTGTTCAACTTAATAAAATAATCTATTTGAAAGCCGTTGTAATAATGTCCTTTTTTAAATAAGTTATAAACGACTATATTATGACTTTAATTATATATAAAAGCAAAGTAAAAGATCTTACGAAGGCTTTATTCAATATATAAATAGAATCGACGCGACATATTCGGTCTTTTATTATTCTTAAAGAGGCTAAAATAGTATTACTTTTACCTCTTCCCGAACTTATTTTAAAAGGCGCTCGGGCCGACGCTATCATATATATCTTTAGCCTTGAAATATATACGGCAGTTTTAATAAGTAATATACGAGCGGAGGAATTAACGAATAAAGTTGAAGTCTTATAAAGCGTATTAATAACACTTTTAATCAGTTTAAATCCGACTATTATCAATTTAATTTTAAAAGGATTTAACGCTGTTTAAATAAAGAATAAGATATTCTTATAAAAAAGTAATTCATATATTTTTTGCGTTAAGTAATATTACCCTTTCTTTACTTAGCCTTTAATAAAGTATATTAAAACGCCTATGTCTATAATCCCTTTATTATCTGACAGATAGTGATTCATTTTCTTTTTATTCTCGTAAAAGATAACGTTATTATATCCCTTTTAATATACCCACTTCCTTGATCTTTTAATCACTTTAATATCGGTAATATTATCGGCTTCCGTGAATTCGACATCTGTTTCGAATAGTTCTTTAAGGCTAAAAGTTTAATACTACGTTAAATAAACTATAACTAGAGATATTACTAACTTATTATTAAGACGCCTTTTTATTTAAACGGAGATAAAACGCGTTAATCTTTGTCTCGTATACTTTATATACGTAGATCTTATTAAAGGATTTTAAACTTATTTAATAAAGTCTTTTTAAATATATTATAAAGAAGAGATGAATATAATTGGCTTTAAAGGCTAAGTAAGATCGTTTACGCTTCGTAATATATAAATAAAGGCTAGGGATTATCGTAGTTGTCGTTTAATATAAAGTTAATAATTATATAAAAAAGAGAAGGAGCAGATCTTATATTCGTCTTGAAAGATCGTGAAGACTTAATAAACTGGTTAAAAGAGTGATTTTATTAATGAAATAAATCGCGGGGCAAAAGGCTGCGATATAAAAGGGCGTAATTATTAATATTGAGCGTAAGTAGATAAAGTTTATCGGCGTTAAGTTGAGTTAGTCGGACAGAAACAATTTATTATTATCGTAAAAAATGACCTTCGAATAGTATTTAATCTCTTTTAATTCGAAGTTACGACTTCTTAAAAGAATTTTATGTTTTATTGGACTTAAAAGTAATAAGGCTTAATGTTATATGATTTGTTCAATAAGCCGATAATAGCCGAGTAGACCCAGTATTTAAGCTCTAGCGCCTGCCTTTAAGCGGCTATATAAGACGGAAAGCGCTTTAATAATAAAAGAATTAAAGAAGTTAAATTATTTAAGATTTCGTATTATACGGAATTTATAACTTTATCACTATCTCATTATAATCGGGCAGTGGCGGTAAAAGCAGTGAGGCCTTTTTATTAAATAAAGTAATAATATGTAATTGCTTTAATTACAGTTGTAAAGCGCTGTATTCTGTTATTAAAACGCGATTTATTGTCAGATATAACGGAAAGATATGACTGGAAGCCAATAGACTTATTATATTTATATCAATTTTATTAAATCACTGAATGCGTATTGACTCAATTTAATAATACGTAAATCAAATAAACACTCTGCCGTTAAAGCTTATAATATAAAATAAAAGTCTATAAAAGTAAAGGTGTTTACTTTAAAGAGTAACCTTATTATATCTTATATTATAATTGTCTACGAAGTCTTTATAAGCGCCGGTTGTCTTATAATATTAATTATTTACTTATTTACGGCTGAATACTATTAATTACTTAAGTCTCGAAAGCAACTTCTGTCTTTTACAGATTATATCCTCTATTCATCTCGGTTAATTATTACTTCTCTTTAACCGGTATATTAATGACTTTTTTATAATTATTTAAAAAATATCTTAATATTAATTATTTATAACAAACATTTAAAACTATTTTAAAGATAAACGTATTATAAAATAAGTTAAAGTAGTCGTTTATATAATAGGCCCACTTAGTTTAAATACTTTAATAAGCGACAATCACTGGTCTATTTATTTACTTTTAACGAAAAATCAAGGCTTACTTCGCTTGAATATAAAAGGAGAATGAAATGATAAAAAGGACATATAGAATATAATTAAAATATTAAAGTATATTATATACGTATATATTATAACTATATCTCGTATTGATAATTAAGACTATAAAGTTCTAGATATCATTATTAAATAAATTTATACTCTTCTTTAAAATAAAAAACGCGATGCGTATAATATATTAAGAAAGGGCTTTAATTGTCGTTAATAAGTATGAGTATTTATATAATTTCAACTTTTTTTATATATAATTGACAGTTATTAAATTCACAGTTAAACTATTATTAAAGATTTAAGTGATTAATAATATATTCTAGTTAACTCGGCTAATGATTTATACTTTAAACTGCTCTTCCGTTACTTTATTTTAAGTGAGAAAAGAGACTTATTAATAGTTAAAAGTGAATTCTATCCGAGCGGTCGAGTCAGAAAATTGACAGCTTAATAAAGTAAAAGCAGTCAAAAAGCTGCTTCTTCGAGAGTAAAGTCGTAGTCCGAATAAGCTTAAGATAGTAATTATAATTGCGAATCCCGGTGGCGTCTAAATCTAATAAAGAAAGACGGCTATAAATGGGATTATAAACAAGTAATTAACTTTGAAACAATTAATTCGACTTTTAAATCAGCCTCTGATATAACTGACCCAGCCTTTAATATAATTGACCCAGTCTTTAATATAATTAAATCAGCTTTTAATAAAATTAATAAAAAAGCTACTTCTTTAAAAGTAAAGCCGTGGTCGGAGTAGACTTAGAATAAGACTTATAATTACGAATTTTAATATCGATTAAATCTAGTAATAAAAGACGGCGGCTATGAATAAGAGTATAATCAAGTTAAAACAATTAGTTCGACCTCTGAATCTATATTTAATACGGCTGTTAAAGGCTTTATAAAGACTGCGCTTTAAGTTTAAAATGAATAAGCGTGGGATAAGCGAGATAGAAAATAATATCGTATTTATATAAACGTAAAAAGGGAATTAAAATATAATATATAGAATCTTACTTCGTGATATTAATAGGCTAAAGAAGCAGACTGGATTTACCGTTCAATATATTCTATAAAGATGTTTTAATTTAATATAGTATTTATAGTTTCAAGTAATATTATTACTTCCGATTAGATTTAAAACGTGACTCGTTTAATATACGGATATATAACGGGAAAAGATATTAATAACGCATTAATATACGCTTCTCTTAATTAAACAATATACTCGGGCGCGTTTTTAATCAAGTGCAATTAAAATAATAAAAAATCAGAATATTTTTCTATAGTATAAAATTCGATAATAAATTACAAATCTATAAATTAAAGAGATAATAATAATTGAGCTATATAAAGTATAATTTTAAGAGGGGAAATTATACTTTAAATTAAATAGATCTCTCTTTTTATTAAAAGTCAGTTTTGAGATTTCTTATAAAGAGTTTTATAAAGAGCAAATTTTAATATTTCTTTTTATAAATTATATTTTATTAAACAAAGCTTATTTAAGAAAACTAATTAATTTTAAAACTAATAATATAGTTATTATATCTTTTTAATTAATAGATTGTTTTTTATTCTATTAATTATAAAAGATTTTAATTTATAAAGTAAAGTTTCGCTTAAGAAAAAAAGTTCTGATTTTCGTTATTTTGATTATACCTGATTAAATACGCGCTCGAGTATATAGATGTATAAGTATTAATTAAACCAGTTTATTCTAATATACCGAGCGTCTTTATTTCTATTATTTAATTTAATAAAATGAGTTATACTTTTATTAATACTTTTATTTTCTTTCACCGCTTTATCTCCGTAATATAACTATATAAGTACTTATAATATCGCATAATCTTATAATCATTATATTATGACTTCTTTTAAGCTTTATCACGAAACTACGACTAATAATAATATCGCAGCCTTATACTCGGATTTGAATTACGTATTCTTAAATAAAACTTCTTACGGTAATAAAATTGTCAAATTATTTGACATTACAATAGTCAAGTTTAATATAAGTATTAAAGAAGATGAGGCAAATAATCAAAAGTGAGCTTATAAATTAATTGACTATAACATCGTTCGTATTTTATTTATTTATCGGTTTTTCATTAAAAAAGAGTTAAGTTACATCGTTATAAAATATATATAAAGAAGGGTCTTAAAACCTGTCGAAGATTTAAGTCTGATAAATAAGATCACTTATATTCTCACTTATTTTATAAAGATATATTATTTTATTTTAAGAGCACTTAAAGATAAAAAGTCATATAATAACTTTTAATTTAAAGGCGAAGAACCTTCTTTTTATATTATTAAAGATTTAGAAAAGTAGTTCAATAAGAGATTATTAAAATAGTATTATAAATTGATATTCAATAATAGTGAATTAGTCTTATACTATTTTAATATCGCTCTTCGAAACTTCTTATTATTATAAGATGACTCTCTTTGTCTTTTTAATTAAGCTTCTACCGGATTTTATTTAAAAATCTTTAAAGTATATATATTATAAATCACTTATAAAAGAAAAGGTTCTTTTTTTAATAATGTTTTAAAATTAAAGGATTTGATAAATGAAGAGGAATTTTATATAAAGTTAATATTAAAAGTATATTATAATAATATGAGATTTCATTTATAAATAATAATTTATTTTTATTATTTAATTGTTTCATTTTATATAATTCATTTATTCAAACCTCGTATTAAATAAACTTTGTCTTAGTCTTAAAGACAGGCTTTGAGCTATAAGAATAATAAGTTTATTCTGCTTTAAAATAGAATAGTATTATCGTGAGATAAAATGAATCGTATAAAAGAAGAGATAATAAGAAGATTATAAAGACGTAATAAAAATAATATTATTCGGGCTATAATAAAGTGATATAATAACAGATAATTAGATTTGGGTTTCGATGATATAATAATAAGTGGAGACTTAAAAAAGAATTCTAGAATATTAGAATAATAGACATTATATTGATTAAAAAAGTAACTGTTAAAAATAACTTATTTGAAATAAAGATTCCTTAAATAAAGAAACCGGGGAAAAAACTCCTGAAGATAATTTATAAAAACAGAATGCCGTCTTTAATAATTAATATAAAGCCAGTATTGAAAACTCAAAGGTATATGAGATAGCTATAATTATAACGGCAGTATATTCACTAAAGTCATAATGCGGACATTATGAATATAAGCGTTATTAACGACGAAGCTTTTCTCTTTATACGTCGGCAGAAGTTAAGCTGTTAATAAAAGGGGTTTATTAAATAAACAGTTAAATAATACAGTTCATCGCCGTAAAGTGCTTTATCACGAGACATCTTAAATATAATAATCATATAGTTTTAACGATTTTCGTATTAAGACTTATATAGAAACGTCTTGCGGATTAGACGTAAACTAGATTACTATACGCAGTAATGTCGGTTAAACCGAGCAACATTAGTCTATATTCAGCGTAACATTAAATTTCGTCTAAGGCTGTAATATACCTTCCCGGTCCCCAATTTTTTCTTTGTCTTTATTAAAACACTTTACTTTAAAGTTGAGCCGATCTTCGGCGCTTACTTCTCGATAGACTAGTCTTAGATGTGAGCGTATTTATTACTAATCACTGAAACTTCGGTGCTCCCTCGTTTTATCCCTTATTAGCTCTAATAATAATATAAACCCACTTTATAACCCTTCTTCTTTTAGTCGATATAGCCCCGCGTTAAATAAAACGAAACCTTTTAAAATTCGGGCGGCAATGTTCAGTGCTTTAAGACGAAAGTAAATAAGCTTTATAAAGGTCATATATATTGACTGATCATTAATAGAAACGCGGCCATAAAGTATTAAGAAAGAACGACAACTTCTTTTTCGTAAAAGCGTACGCCTTAAAGCATGAACTATATCTAAGGACGTAAACACCGAACTCAAGAATAATATATTTAATAAAGAAGTAAGTCACTTTCCTTTTACTCTATTATAAAGCTAACTCGAGTCAAAGTTTCTATAAGTTAAAGATCGAAAACGAAAACGAGAATGATTATAAAAAGACGACGCTCTTTACCGTTTTACTGCCACTCTCTTTTAAAAGCGGCTATAAACGTCCCCTCTTTTTAAGAACACAATTAATAAAGATCAAGTTGTCGATATCAGTAAAGAGATCTTAGAATTCCGTTAGCTTAAGGAATCCTTTGAACTAAAGCATAATATAAATCATCTGTTTATAATAAAGAGATCTTCTTTATCTCTTCGTAATAAACTATCAGAAGCTGGCTTTACCGCGAGCGATTAAAAGCCGAGGGAAGTCAAGAGCTCCTTTTATATACGTTTAAGTTATAAGACTATCTTTATAATTAAAGGCAGTTTTATAGTTAAGTTCGGCTTAAGTATCACAGATATAAATAAAAAACTCTATCAAATTTTACTTGATATAGAATAATTAATACTTTAAGATATATTATTTTATGACGATTTATTCGACGAAACTTATAAGAATATACGAGCGAGGAATAAAGCTCTGGTTATTTGAGACATTTCTTTACTGATATATTTATCCGTTTAAGTTCTCAAGATTTATAATACCGATCATCTCAAACCTTTAAATAAGAGTGTTAATAAAGGTTGGAATTACGTGAGACCTGTTTATAGTCCCCGCTTATAACCCGATTATTCAGTAAAGTTCGGTTAATCTATATTTATAAACGATCAACTCGAAAAGTTTACGCCTTTCATTAATGAAGTTATAGATACTTTTACTTTTATTTTCATAACGACTTGATAGATATACTTTTTATTCTTAACTTACGAAGTAAAGTGCGGCACTACAGCTCTTAATATCGCCGATCGACAGAATACTTATAATATGACACTTATAATAAGAGGTATAATTAAACTCTTCAGACTTATAAAACGCGAAAAAGAGCTTTATTAAGAGATACTCGCCTTTTTAATTTCATATGATCACGAAATAATAAGAATCTATAGTCATTATCTTATGATTAATAAAGGCGAGACTATTTTTTACCGCCATCTTATTTATAAATTTGACTTCACAGAACTAAATAATAAGGAGAAATAGATATTATATATATTCACTAAAAACGTCTATAATCTATAAATGCCGGGTCATTTAAAAAGAATTTATTTAATTATCGATATATTATCATCGGACATAGTGGAGTAATCTGAGTTAAAGGAATCTAGACTTTTATAAATATTAGAAAACTATTATCTCTTTGACTAATTAAGTCTTAATAATATATCTTTATTAAAGAATGCCGACTATCAGTCAAATTATATTGATTTATAAGATATTACTTTAAACACATCCTTGTTTAAAGAGATTAAAGGGGAAACATTTAAAAGGCTTAAAAAGCGGCGTTAGTCTCTTTAGTTATAAATTAATATTACGAGGCATATTTTTCGCTACGAGGGATTTCGGAGAAGTTATATAAAGTGATGATATTATTAAAGGAATTCAAAGCATGACTTATCCCTTACCGTTTCTCTTATGTGTTTCGCTCTATATGTCTCGCCTTTAACCGCTTGTTATTTCTTATATTAAAAGCTTGCTTCCTTCGTCAATCCTTACTTATGTCAAATTATGACCGAAGAGAATCGCGATAGGCCGACGCGTTTATCTCTCTATAAACCCCTTTTATATAAGTCTTGATAGACTAATCCAGCTTT
>Ga0302221_10001267_pt1 | contig 16535 bp, 4 predicted proteins | sample II_Palsa_E2_1_FD_193517 | JGI IMG/M metagenome (GOLD analysis project Ga0302221, IMG submission 193517) | Peat permafrost microbial communities from Stordalen Mire near Abisko, Sweden - II_Palsa_E2_1 | ecosystem: Environmental > Terrestrial > Soil > Palsa > Peat permafrost | place: Sweden... | reverse complement strand
CAATTACGACTATACAAAGCTAAGGAAGGAAGTAGGAAACATGAAGCATTGCATGCTTAAATATCCTAGGTTCGCCAACCCTAGCCTGATTAAGGTTAGCGCTGCACGTGCCAGCGCAGAACCGTAATAGCAAGTAGCGTTAAATTTGTCATTGCTACTAAATAATAATAAATGCGTTTCTTATTCCTTTTGTAAATAAACTAGCTATTTACTATAATATAGCTTAACATGTCTTATATTAAGAGAAATGCTCGGGGATTTAATAAATTGCTTAAACTCCCTTAAATAGCTTATAATATTTAATACTAATAGTCCGTTTTAAGGAATAAATAATAGACTAGCATTTGCATACTTCTTATTAGTCTCGCGGAAATGTTTTAAATTATTTGCTCTTAAATAAGAGGCTATTAAAATAAGGATTTTTATTAATATGTTTTCTATTACAAATTATAGTATAGCTCCTAGCGATATAAGGCAAAGGAGCTATTAAACTTTAATAAGCTATAGCTATTTTGCTACTATTTAGTCCTTAAAAACGATATTAAGGAATTTAGTTTCTTAGAAAATTAAAATGCACTTCGAGAATTTAAGCTATATAGACTACTAAAAACATTTAATTAACTAATTAGTGCTTAGTAATAAAAAGAGTAACTTAAATTTTAAATCTTTATCCGAAACTTGCTTATTAGTTTTAAAAAGTATAGTTTATAACTGTTAAAGCTCGATAACTCCTTTTATAACCTTAACTTTTAACTTATCAAATGCAAAATTATTAAATTCTTTGCATAAGTTATTAACTTAAACAAGATTAGTAATAGTATTATATAACTTCAAATAAGCTTATAAGCTAACTAGATTTGCAATAAGAACTAAGAATAGCTAAAATATCAAACAAATAGCGGGGATAACAGAATTATTAAGTAATCTTATAACTTTGCTAGCTTCTTAATCTTAAATATTTTTATTTTTATTTATACAAGTTTACCCTCTTAAAACAATTCTTTACTAACCTCTTATTATAAGCGCTAGAACTACTAATATTAGGAATTTAAAGTAATTATTAAGGGTAAGAATAGTAATAGCTTTAGTAGTAAGTGTTTTTAGCCTTAGCTATAATAAACTCGTTTAATGAGGCTATTATAATAGTAAAGTATATAAGTAAAGTATATGCTTAAATAGTATTAAAACTTATATTTCTTATATTATTTTAGTCTATAATGTCTAGAATTTTAGCTTATTATATTCTCGGTGCAATAAAAAGGAAGTTGTAATAAATTACCTCACATTTAAGCATTTTTACGCCAAAATTAGCTAATTTCCTTTCTTCTTATTATACCTTTATGCTTAAGTCCTCTTAAGCCCTAATCTTACCCTACTAATAAGATCCTCGAAAGTGGTTTTATTATACTTAATAGTTATACTCTTAAAGGTTACTCTTATAGCTTTAAAAAGATTTATAAAAAATTTAAAAACTCTTAAATCCTCCTTTTTAAATTTGTAATTATATTCTTTAAGACATCCTTTAATAGCTATTATAACTAATATTATATGCACTAAATGCCCTTTAAGCAAAGCAACTATTAAAGTAATATATTAAGACGTAAGGTAATAAGTATTTATATTTAACGCTTTTTAACTAAGGAACTTTAAGTCCTTTAAAGGTAAATTTGCTAAAATAATAGCTTTAATATGCTTAGCTATAAAGGATTTTATACTAGTAATATAATATATATTTGCTAGTTTAGCAAACTCGATAGCTATAATAATAAAGATATCTAATATATACTCTTTAAACACGACTCGGCTAAAGTATATTTATTATATAAATATTTAAAAACTTCGAGGCGTAATTACGCTATTTATCTCTTTTAAAGTTGTTAATTGCTTTTCCCCTTCTTTAAAGGGTCCTTTAAATATAGCTGCAAAATATAAGGACTACTTGTAAATCCGATGTAAATTGTAACTTAAAGACCGGAATAAAGTAAAAGAAGCCGATATTATTAGCTAAAAATAAGTAATAGATATTAATATTACTAATAATATTATAAAGTCTTTAAAAGCTATATTAAGCAGTCTCTTTTAAGCATTTGTGCTTGTTATATTAAGGTATAAGACTATTAACTAATAAGGCATAAAGATGCTTATATAAGTTTAGCTATACTTGCAAGTAATATAATAGATAAAATATTTATTTACTTTAGTAGCATTAGTTTTATAGCATTATATAAGATAAGCAATCGCGTTTCTCGAGGTTTCCCCGGTAATATAACTAAGCTAACGTCGAGCTTTAATCTTAAAAGCTTATTATCTTTATTACTATATTTGCAACTTTACACTTAAACTTATATACAATTTACTTTATACCGAAAACATATAAAAAAGAAATTAAAAGAAAGGGAATAAAGCTTAAGATAAAGGGGCTAAATTTTATTTTATATTCTTTTAATTGCAAGTAGCATATTAAACTTACCTTTTAAAGTAAACTCCGATTAGCTTAAAGGCAAATCTTTGCTAAAGTAATAAAACGTTAAAAAGACTTTAAAAACTTCTTCCTTTATATCGATTTCGACTTTATATAGCTTTTAGCTAATACGATTATTAAGCTTCTCTTTACGCGCTAGTAAGATGCATAAAGCTAAAGACTTTATTTAAAGATATTACTTAATATAAAAAGCAAATACGCCGCTATTATTAACTATTTATAGCTTTATATACGCGAAGATCTATTTCGGGTATAATTTCTAGTATATAATAGCAATAGCATAATCTTTACAAGAAACTTGTTAAAAATTAAAAAGATATAAGAACTTAGTAATAATATACACTTAATATACATTAATAGCGTAAAATATATCTACAAAGAAGTAAATAAGCTATTATATATATTAAAAGATAATAATATTTTAAAACTAACGTTGCAAAATTTAGAATAAATGTGTAGCAATAAGAGTATCGTGCGGCTTATTGCTATTATCGTGTCCGACAATTTATACCGAACTATAAAAGCCAAAGAAGACGACAATTTTACTAGTTTATAAGGGATCCTTCTTAAGTATTATTTAAACGGTATATTATAAAATGCATTATAATTGCTAAAGCTTAACTCCTTATAGCATTAATAAGCAATATAAATTACTTGTACAATTAATGCCCTTTATTAAAATAGCATAATATATATAAATTTAAAGCTAATAAATATCGTCTTTAGCAAAGACTTTAATATTATACTAATCGATATTAGCAAAATTAGAGGTATAACTTAAAAGTAGCTATTACTAAAGATAAGACTTTTACTAAAACTATTATTTTAAGATTTTAAAGCATAAAAATAAAATAATATTTAAGCACTCGGGCAAATTTTATCGGCAATAGCTTAAATTACATATAATAAGGAGGAGTATAAAGTACTAAGTAAGGTTTTGCGCCTTATTATTATAAAAGTTTTTCCGCATATCTTGCTTAAAGATATAACTTTTATTCTTTTATTAGCCTCCGCTTTAACTAAGTTAAAACTTAGTCTAGTTAACGCTATTAAGGTTAAAGCCGCTATTAAAGCAATTGCTTAAGTTATATTAAGTCAAATTTTAATAATATTTTAATATAATTACAATTAAAATAACTTATTAAAACGTTTACATTTACTACTAAGTTCCTTATTATATTTGTTTAAATAATATAACCCTCTTATAATACTCGAGTCCTTTAAATTGCTACTATAGTTATATAGCTTTTTCTTTTCTTTAGCGTTATTACAAGTAATTTATAACGTCACTTTATAATATTTGCAATTATTAACACGGGATTTGAATTTGTATATCGTCTTTATTAAGGGCCAAATAAAATTGGGTTTTTATAACAATTTAAGTTATAATAAGACTAAGATAATCTAATAAGAATTAATATTAGTTAATGTATATTATTAGTTTTAAGTCGCAATTTACTCTCTTAACATTTCGCTTATTTAAAGAAATATAGCACAATAATGCCGCGTAACGTGTTATATTGCAAAGGCTTCGGCTAAGTCCTTATTTTATCTTTAAATATTAATTTATTAAAAAGCGCTTTTTATTAGCATTTAATACTAGTAGTTTATCTCTTTACCCTTATAGCCGATTAAGTAAATAATTCTTTCGATTATTAGTAAAAAGCCGGCGCTAGTTTAGTGTTTACTTGCTAACGGGTTAACTATATGCACTAGCCCTATTGCACCTAGTGCACGCCTTTTAAATAATTATATAATTGAAATTATAGCGTAAGTAAGCTACTTATAAAGGGTTAATGCTACATTAAATATAAGTCAAAAATAAAATTATTAAGTATTTAGACTTAAACTTCGGATTTTTCTTTAGCTATTGCATTATAACTAATATGTCAAAGAAATAATTAAAATAATCAACTAATCGGATTAGTAAATTAATAATTATTAATTTAATTATAAGTAATACTTGTTTGCTTAAAGTTAATTTAATTTAAGTATATAATCTAATTAAATTAAATTAAATCAAGTTATATAACTTACTAAATTTTGTGTTTTATTAAAGGATTACTTATTATTTTAGTCTTATATTAAAAGGCTTAATAAGAATTATATAAGGGGCTTTAATAATACTCTTACTTAAATAGAATTAATATTATTTTTAAACGATTTTTATAACTTAATAAAGTGAACTTATTTGTTAAAATACTTTAAAAAATTATTTAAAAAAAATTAACTATTAAAGCATTTCTCTTATATTAAAATATTTGATAATTTATATATAAAGCTATTAAATTCCCTTTTTTGGAATAAAAAACAAATTATCTTCCTCTAAAATTGGGCCTTATTCCTTTTTTTCTAGCTCTTCTTCCTCGTCTTTAAAGCTTTTTTAGCTTTTAAGCATATAATCTTCTCAAGTTTTTTTAATAAGTTTATTCCTTAGTTTTAATATAATAAAAGCCCCTTAAAAAAAACCTCTTACTAAGAAGAGATAAGCTAAGATTGCTAAATATTTCTAAGCTATTATAGCTAAACAAGTAAATCTAGTATTAGTAGCTTTTTAATAATAAAGAGGTCGAATTTAAAGCTAAATTAGCACTTATTTATAAAAAAATAGCTAAACCTTATTTATACTTTTACTTACTTAAACCCTTTACTTCAATAGTCTTATATATATAATTAGTCACGTGAGCAAACTTACTACTTAATTATATTATATAATATTAGGGCTAGGGATTTTGCTCTTTAACCCTATTTATTATATTATATATAAAATATATATTTACTAATAAATCTAAGCTTATTTTATACTTTAAATCGACTTTTATATTATTTTTCTATTTTATATAATTAAATAATTAGATTAAATCAGCTATATAATTACAATTACTTGATTTGATTATAATTTATACTATTTTTTATTAATTTAATTAAGTAAAGCAAATTAAATTAAATTAAATTATTTAATATATTAATTATAAATAGCAAAGATTATCTTATCCTAAAATCGAAAAAGCAATTATATATTTGTAATAAATAGTAGCATTAAGTAAAAGCCCGAATTAATTATTAAAGATTAATTTATTATTACTTATTACTTTACTTAATAATATTAACTATTTTAAGAAGTAAGTATTTTAAAAGCATATAACGCTTCTTTGCCCGACAATGCTTAAGATTATAATATATAATTAAAAGCTCCTTTATTTTAAAAGGGTCCTTATACTAATAGTAGCTTTTATAAGTATATAAGTAATCTTTATATATACCTTTTTAAGTGCTATCGAGGCTTAAAAATATTATAAATTAATCTCGAAATACATCTTTTAACTTATAAAGTTTACATTTGTGCTAAGCTAAATAAAGCTTAGTCTTAAAAGGTTACTTATTACGTAAATAATTGATATAAGAATAAAGAAAAGTGCCTTCCTTTAAATAAATCTTAATATTATACTTGCTAAGGTCTTCCCTAATATAAAAGGGTTAATTATATTAATAATAGTCGAGGTAAGGATATAAGTATTTGCCTTTTATTATATATACTCTTATAATATGTTTAAAAAGCCCTTGCATAGTTTTAAAAGAAAGCGCATACCTTTAATATTCCTTATAAAAGCAAGAGTATTCGGAATCTTGTAAGTATATTACTTAAATAGCGCAAACTAACTTAAGCATCCTTTGCTATAAAGGCTTTTACAAGTAATAAAGTAAGTTAACAACTTTAGCTTAAATAAAATTTGTAGCTTTTATCGGAATATCTTTGTTTAAAGACTTTATTATTACTTCTTTGCGTCTTTTAATAATTTGCATCGTACTTTAAGTCTTAAACTAATCTTCCTTGTATCTTGCTTTTGCAAAATCCCTTAAAGCGCGTTTTGCTTTCTTTAAGCCCTTCTTAATACTCTTAATCTATTCCGAGCTTCTTATATTATTGCAAAGTTCGGCTAGCTCTTAATAAAGCTAAGCAATTGTAAAATCTTTGTTAATTTGCTAAATAGTATCTATTAAGTAAAAAGTTAGCGCATTAAAGTTATATTATACTTTTAAACGTTAAAAGGCTTAAATGTAATCGGTTTAAGCCTTATAGCTTTAAATTAAGCCTTAAAAATTAACCCCTAATCGCTTACTTAAATAAGAAAGCTAAAGAACTTATAAACGTTTTTAGCTTAAAATAAGACTTGTTTTTTCTTAGCTAATTAAGCTTAAAAATAGTTAATATATTTAAGAAATTTATTATAATTAATTGCAAACTATTAAGTATATTTGCTACTTAATGCCTTAAAGTATACTTTATAAGCAAAATCCGGTATCTTATATAATATTTAAGGCTTTTAACTTGCGCGTAGTAAGCCGCGTAAGTTTATACTAAGATCTAATTTAAGACTTAATCTAAGACTTAGTTAAGGCCTTTAAAATAAGACGCAATAGCCTTAAAGACCGGAGTATTAAGGATAAAGCGCTTAAATTTAAAAGTTTTTGCTTTATACCCTAATTTCGGTTTAAAGAGTTTTTAAAGATTAGTAAGCCCCTTAAATGCATTATTTATAAAGGCAAGACCGAGGAATAAAGCAATTAAGCAAAAGCTAAGAAACTTTAAATTTGCAACTAAATTTATTATAAAACTACTACTATTATTAAACTCGATTAAAGAGGAGGAAGAGGATAGCTTTACGCTTTAGCTTTATTAAACCTTTCTCCTTTATAAAAACAGAAATAAATAATAAGGTTTATTTTTAGCGTATTATTTGTCTCTTACAACTAAAATTTCACATCTTATAAAATGTTAATAAAAACTCCGAAACCGACTTTAATAAGCGGAAAATACCTTATAAGTTAACGCTTTATTACTATTTCGATAAGCATTAAAGATAATAACTATACCCGGTCAAGCTATAATAAATGTTAAAACTAATAAATAAAAAGCTAATTAAGGACGGAAGCATTTCTTTATAAAGTTATATTAATTATACTTTTATAAAAATTTAATAAATTTATTAAGTTTATATAAGTTTAAATCAAGTTTTGTATACATTTTAGTGCTAAGGTTAAATTTCTCCTTTAAATCCCCTTTAATATATTAAGAATTAATAAGCCCTCTATTTAAATAAGTAAAGTTTAAAGGGAGTATCTTATATTATAGACTTGCTTTAAGGCTAAGAGTAGCGTTTAAGAGTCTTTATTTCTCGATAACACAATTGCTAAGCAAGTAGCATATATATATAAAGTATATATAAATAGTTTCTCCTTTATTATCTTAAAGCGCTTTTAAACTATTATTAAAAAGAACAATTTTATCTATTTCGCATTTAGCTTAAGGTCTAGTTTCTTAAAGTAGCAAGCATAGCTATATAAGCCTTAATATAGCTCTTTTTACTACTTAATATCTTTAAATATATTTATACTAATCCTTAAAAATAGTTTTATAGCTTCTTATAATAAAAGGTGCAACTTACTTTAATATATTCTCGAGTACTATAGCCGAATTTGCTAATAACTCCTCTTATATTAAGTTAACAAGCTTTCGCTTCTTAGTTTTTATAATATTCTATTAAGCGTTAAGGCCTTTAAGTAAAGGCTCGAGGTCCGAAAGGGTTAATATGTAGCTAATGCCCTTTAAAGATAAGCAAACAAGTTTAAAGAAGAGAAGTTAAAGATATAAAGTAAAGCTTAAGTATAAGAAAGCGTTATAGCAACAAGTAAGAGAAATTGCAAAGTTAGTTAAAATAATAACTTATTATTATATACTTAATTTAAGTTTTAAGGGCCTTAGCTTTAAAGAGCATCTCGCGGATTTTAGGTTTAATTTAATCGAACGATCTTAAATCCTAGTTCGGATTATAAGTCGCGAGGCTTAGGCTAAAAGCCTTTTAAGATATAGTAAGTTAGACTTCAAGTAAGTAGCGCTTGCTTTTTTTTCCCTTTAAAGGTAGTATTTAAAAAGTACAATCTTAAAACTTAAAAGATAGCATTATAAATGTTAAATAAGGGGTATTTTATAAAGAGCTAAAGCTTATACTTGATAGCTTAAGGCATAAAGTAGTTAAGCGAAGGAAGCTATCTCGCTACTTTTAAAAAAAATTAGCAAGGAATATAACCGAATATTGCTAACTTTTGCTATAAACACCTTACCTTAACTTATAGCGTTTATAGTTTAGTAGTAAAATTTATTATTGCCTCGCGAGTAATATGTTTTTTTCCTTTTTTTAGCTTTAAATAAGGGGAGCTTAATATAATATAAGGTATAAGGCTAAAAAGACAAGGGCATAAGCTATACTTAATTATAACCTTATCTATAAACTAGCAACAATTTCTTTATTTTCTTTTGCTTTCTAAGTTCTTATATATCTCTTTATTTTAGCCTTATTTATTAAAGTTAATTTTTCCTTCTTTCGATTAATTTATTACTTCTCTTCCGGCTAAAGGCTCTCTTTATTAAGTTGCTTGTTTAAGTTTTCTTATTTTTGTATACTTTATTTTTATACTTTTAGCACCTTATTTAATTTTGCATTTTTTAAATCTCGGAACTCGGATTCCTCGAATATAATTTCTTAAGATCGAGGAGTTAGAGATTAATACTTAAATACCCTCTCAAGTAATTGCATTATAAGCTTAATAATATAGAAGGGGGCATTTAAAAACAATTAAATAAAGCTAGAGCTAAGGAATAGGGGGGAAGATTCTAGCACACAAAACTATTATATCGGGTAAGCTTAAGAGAGGTATCCCCTCGGATATATATATATTGCATTTATTTAACTAGTTTAAAATTAAAGCATTAACAATCGAAGCAGCTATAAAGCCCGATTTACGCTAAGCTATAAGCAATATAGCAATACCCGATTATATAACAACTACTTCTTACTTATATCGATCTTTTAACCGTGTTAGTTTAGTTATATATATTTATCCTCTTTATTTATGCATTAAAGGGTCGTTAAAGGGGGAGCTATTATAAAGCTAGCTTAGTATTAAAAGACCCTATTTTCTAATTATATAAGCAACGCTTACGCTTTCTTCAAGTTTATATAAGCTCCCTTAAAAACGCGTAATGCAATATTTTAAAGAAGGTTGCAATGCTATAAGATAAGATGCTTAGCTTTTGCTATTTTTATCGAATCTCGGGGGCTTTTATAGTTATAAAATTTTAGTTATGCAATTGGGCGCTTAATATTATATAAAAGAGAGGGCTAAAAACGCTATCCCTTTATCCGATAAAGTCATATAAGCTAATTATATTAGCATACTTGTATATCTCGGGGAGGCCGAGTTATCCCTCTTTATTTTTAGCGGCTTAAGCGGGAAAAACTCTTAAATTCGATTTTAGTGCGACAATGCAAATGCAAAATGCTATATTTTGCTATAGCTTAAATTACTTTACTATATTAAGCCCACTTTTTAGACTTTATAAAGCTTTTTACTTAAAGATAAGTGAAATTAACTCGTTTATTAGAGCAAGTATATATATTAAATAATATTATTTAAGTAATTTGTAAAGTATTATATTAAATAGTAAAGAAATTGCAATTTAAGTTTATCCTTTATTTAGCATTATCGCTCGATAAGGATTATAGCTATTAATACAAAATCTTATACAAGAAGATTAAGCCTAATATCTTATATAGCTATATAATCCGGTCCCTCCGGTCTTAAAGCGCAAATTTCTCTTATGCCTTATATATATTAAAAACGGTCGATTTATTTTATTAAAAGCAAGAATTTTGCTATAATTTTAGCTATATGCTATTTGCATTGCTTTAATACCCCCTTTTATTATCTAGTGCTCGTATTTATAATCTCGATTAAGCAATATTTCGCGTAATAAGGCCTTATCTCTTTATTATAAACGAAGGGCGGAAAGCCCTCTTCTTATCTTTAAAATCTTTGCTTAGTTTTCTTTATCTTATCAATTTTTATACTTATTATAAAGCAATACATTTATATAATTTTAACAAATTTTAAACTATAGCTTAATATAAAGGCAGCTTAGTAGCTTTTACAATTTGTAATATAAGGTTATACAACTTAAGTTTAAATGTTAAAAATATAAATATTACTACTTTTATAACGCTAAAGCCAACTTTAGTAAATGCTATAAATAGTTTTAAATATTTAAGACTAGTAGCTATAAGTAGCAATATCTTAACCGAGAATCTTGCTATAATCTTATTAGCTATTTTTTTTAATACCTCAAACGAGGATTAAAGCTAAGCTATTGCAAATACTATATTAAACTTAGTTTTAGCGAATTCGGTAAACGACTTTAAAGGCAAAAAACGGGCAGCTATAAGTAACGATATCTTAACTTAAAATCTTGCTACAAGCTTATTTAGCGTTCCTTTCGAGGCCTCAAATAAGGACTAAAACTAAGCAATAGCAAATGCAACGCTAGCCCTAGTTTTATATAATCCTTTAAACGACTCTAGTAGCCTAAAACCGGCAGCCGCTAGCGACGATATGGCCGAGAATTCTACTACACTCTTATTTGCTAGTCCTTCGCAAGCCTTTTAAAGCTATAAGTCGGCGAGTGCTGCTTTTATAAATAAAGACATAGCAGTTTTAGCAATAAGAATATCTGCGCAACCTCCCTTAAAACTAATGTTTTAATGCTTAATAAACTGCCCTTATTATATAAGTTTGCCCTTATCTTAAAAATTGACCCCTCTTATACGCTATAAATTTATATATAATTATTATTAATAATTGTGAAAACGAAAGCTTTAAGTTTATTATAAGGCTTAATAGCCCAAGTAAGTTTATCCTTTTTAATATTTATCCTCTTTTATATGCTATAGATTTAGCTATTATTATCTTTAATAATAAAGACGATACTAGAGAAGAGATTTGTTATATTTGTAATAAATATATCTCTTAAACGCTAAAAGCTCTCGAGCGCCTTAAATCGCAAGTCTTACGCAAAGCTTATAACATGGACAATAGTAATAACGATAATAAAGAGGTGCTAAGAGGCATAAAGCAGTCTTATAAAGAACTCTTTTGCTTTAAATTTAGCGCTATAAGAGAGACGATGCGCCTTATTAATAAGCTCGGCTATAAGGTTTAAAAGCATTAAAAGCTACTTTCTTTAAATAAGACTTGTATTTGCTAAATTTTTAAATATTTTTTTATTTTTTATTTTATAATTAAGCTAAGTATATTAAATGCAATTTCTTTTCTTTATTATAAGTAGTTTATATATAATATGCTTGCACATTTTGTAATAAGGAGGGAATTCGGCCTTTTAGCCTACTATTAGCCTAAATGCAATTGCAATTAAGTTATAAAAGCTATAAGGGGAAGGATATAGCAAAGAATTCCTTGTAATAGTTATATAAAGCAGCTTAGCACGCTTTCGGGATAATAGCCGATAATATAGTTTATATAAGTTTAATAATATTCCCTTTTCTCTCCTCTTTCTTACCTTACTTAATTATACCCTCTTTTAAATTACCTTGTTTTCATATAACTAGCACAAAGTTCCCTTCTTATTATAAGACTTTTATATAATATCAAATACTTTCTTATTTAAAATAAATATCTCGCTAGCTTATTAAATTACTCGGAGCTCCTTTAGCTAAAGGCATTTATATATTAACATATACTCGGCAATTAAACACTTGCTAGCTTTAAAAGTCTTACTTAGCAATAAATATACAAGTAAGGTTAATAAACTTAACAAAAATAACTTAAGTAAGTATATATGCTTTCTAAATAACACAATTTTAATTAAGATAGCTTTAGCGTTTATAAAAAATAAACTTAGCTAATAAGATTACAAAGACAATATAACCGAATTCGAAAACAAGAGCGACACTACAACATTATTAGACTATTTGTCTTTCGGTAAACACTTATAACTAATTTTTCAAAAACGCGCTAATAGAAAATAAATAACTTAAATAATAAAAGCAGCAATAATAGTAATATTAACAATAATAACTATGCTAACGATAATGCTAATAATGCTAATAATTCGGTTAATATTTTACTTTAAATTTGCTATAAGGCAAAAGTAAAGTTAAAGGAAGAAAAGACAAATAAGTTTACTAATAGCTTTAAGTATATAAAGACTATAGTTAAATAAATTACTAGTGCTTAAAGAAGCAAGCGATCTTTTAATAAGTTTTGCTATAGCAAAGTTGCTTAAGTCGAAGAACTAATTAAGCACATTTGCTATAGTTATTAGAAGTATATAAGATAAGCTTAGCGCTATTTTAAGAAGTAATTTAAGTTATTTTTATAATAATTTTATTTTTATTTCTTTTAATTTGTTTTAAGGTTAATATTGCTAAAGTGACTTTTATTTCCTTGCTAGCTAAGTTAATAAGAAATATCTTCTTTTATTTTCTTTCGGGTTCTTTGCTTGTTTAATATTTATATATAATAACTTTTAGCTTTATTTTAACTTTAAACGTGCTATCTCGCTTAAATAATATAACCTTTGTGTCTTAAAAGTTTGCCTTTATATATATAATAATTTCTAGAACTAGCTAGCCTAAATAGCAATCTCTTGCCTTTAATTTGTAATATATGCTATTAGTACTTATTAAAGATCTTTAAAACGCAAAACTTAATAAGTTTACACATTTAGTGTATTAATAAGACTTGTTAGTATTACAAATTACTAAAATGCATAAAAAGAATATTTTAAAGAATATAATAGTTATAATCGAATTTAACAAGCATATAATATTATTTAACTTAATATAATATTAATGCTTTTAGAAATTGCATATAGCTATTATATTAATTAAACATTATCGAAAGACCTTTTAATTAATTTTAATTAGCTTAAGTCCGAATTGCATAGCTATAGTAACCCTATTAATAGTCGTTAAATTAGCACTTGTCGGGTTAATAATAGTAGCTAAAGTAAAGCTATTATTAAAGGTTATAATATTAAATAAGAATATTGCAAAGAAGGTAACTATTTTAGCGTAAAGATTAACGTTAATATTTTAGAGCTTAGTAATAGCTAAAGCGTTTTGCTAGTTAATATAAATAAGCTTAAGGCTAAAGCAATTAAACTTTTATTTAAGATTTAAACTAAACTTAAGGATTTAAAAGCTAAACTCGATAATCTCAAATTGCGGCTTAATGTCTTAAGCATTAATAATAATAGTTAAGGCGCTAAATACTTTAAGATCGATAATATTAAAGTTAAGATAAGAGCTAAGAATAATAAAGTTTTAGTTTAAAGCAAAGAAGGCAAAGTCTCTTATATTAGCTATTAAGAATAAGAGCAGGCTAAAGATCTTATTTTAGAATTAGTAGTAAAAGCCGTTTTATTTGCCCTTTTGCCTAATAACTAAAGCTATTCCTCGGATTAGGCTAAAGTCTTTATTAGTACCGAGGAGAGTTATAACGTCTTAGAGCGTACTTAAGATTATATTAGTAAAAGTAAAGGCAAGATTAATAGCATTATCGAGGTTATTAACAAGGAAGTTATATTAATAAGGCTAGATTAGTCTATTAGCGTCGAACTTTACTAAGGCGTTATTAGCATTAATAGCGTAAAGCTCTTTTTAAGCTTAAATAATAGCAAAAACTTTAATAAAGAGGTTTATATCCTTGCTATTATCTTAAAAGCTTAGTGCCCCCGACTTAATAAGGTTAAGAAGCATATTAAAGTATAACACCTCAAAGAGCTTATTAAATGCAATAAGTCTTAAAGAAATAAGAGTATTAGCTTTTAGCGTTAAAGGAGGTATATTAGTAAAGGGAATACTATTATACGCTTAAGTTTTAATTGCAGCTAACTAACTTGCTATAAGAGTTAAGAAGTTATTCTTTAAAGGATTGTTGTTAAAGGAAAAGGGAGCCGCGGAAACGATTGCAAGGCACAAGAGACTAATTATAAAGGCAAGAGCGATCTTAGAGAGCATATTAACTGGTTTAAGATAATAAATATTAAGGGTAATGTCCCTCCTTGCGTAGCGAGATACCCTATATGCCGAGATAGACCAATCAAATCGCAAGGATTCCAATTTTTTCTTTGTAATATCACTTTTAAACTACCTACAATAAAAATGATTTATATTCAAATTTAGTAATATGTTCATCACACCTATTCCTCCTAATATAGCAATCTATTAATCTCGAAATTCATCCAATTTCATTGGTCTGTCTCGGCATACAGGGTGTCTCGCTACGCAGGGAGGGACGTTAATGTTCAAGAAAATAACGAAATTAAAAAGGGAAAGAAAAATAAAAGAGATTTTGTTATTTATATATTATTATAAAATAATATATGACTTACTTTATGCCTTAAATTGCGTTTTTGAGTTTTGCGTTTATATAATCCGATTTCCTTATCTATTACTAGCTAATCTATTATTATATAAAAAGAGACTTACTTTTGCTTTATTAATAACTTATTTAAAATCTTGCACACTTTTACTTAAAACTTGCATACGAGAAGTTATACTTATAATTATATATGCAACCGGGATTTGTGTTTCTTGCAATCGTCGTCCGCTTTACAAATCGACTTTTAATATAATTTGTATTTATATTACTAGCATTTAGCAATTCTTTCGTATCGAGTATAAATAAAGAAGATTCGAGCAAAATTTTATATTATTTGCAAGTCGTATTTAAAAGAACTTGATATCAATAATGTAAATAAGAAAGTAAACTAAAATATTATAGCTTTAATCGAAAAGGATAATAAGATCGTCTAAGAATATAAGCAAGAAGATTTAAAGGCTTTCTTAGTTAACGTGACTCCTTTAATTAATGTTAAGAAAACGTTAACGTGGGTTTAAACTAGTGTATTAAATAATTAAATTAAATTAAATTAATAGCTATTAATTTAATTTAATTAAGTGATTTCTTTATTAATTTAATTATAATTAAATATTAATTAATTAATAGGTCACGTGCAAGCATATAGGCTAAAAAGCGATATAAGGCTTAAATAAGGTTAAGGCTAGCCGAATTTAATATACGCTTTACTTAATTAAGCTTAAGTTACTTAGTAAGCAAGCCCGAACCTTCTCGAAACCCCTAAATTATATAATAGTTTTAATAGTTATAAAGCGCAAGCACGTGTTACGCTTATGCGTGCGTTAATATTAAAGTATAAAAGGTAAACGCGTTAGCTTTATATATAGCTTTTTTCTTTATTTATTATTCTAGGAATAAAGAGTATTATTTTAATATAACTTATTTTAAATATCTTTATTATAAATTATTAAAAGCTAATAAGACTAGGTTTTTTGTTTTATTATTAATTACTTGAAAATATATAAAAATACTAGTTTCTTTTATTACTAGTAAAAGTTTTTTTCTTAAAGGGCTCTTATTAATATAAAACTATAAAATAGACTTAATAAAAGTACTTTTAAGAAAATTATATAGCTTAAAAGCTAATGAGTGTTTATAAACAAGGAAAATAAAATAAAAGGAATTAAAAGCAAAAGAATTAAAGAAAGAAAAAGATTTAAAAGTGTTAGTAAAATAATTACATATAAAGCATTAAGCTTAATGCAAATAGCGCATTTGCAAAGTATATCCTTTGCGCGCATATATAAACTTAATAAAACAACTTTTACTTATTATACAATTAATATATTATATTTTAATTATATATTATATTATATATTTTAAGTAAACCGACAAAAAGCAAAAAATTAGTTTTTCCTTTCATAAAAAAGCTTAATTATATTATTTTATATATGTTTTATAAGTTTTATTAAAAGCTTATTAAAAGGCTTTATAATTATTTAATAACTTTTAAATAAAATTAAGTAATTCTTTAAAAATATTAAATCTTTATAATTATTAAATATTTAAAAATATTAAATCTTTAAAAATATTAAATCTTTAAAAATATTAAATCTTTAAAAATATTAAATCTTTAAAAATATTAAATCTTTAAAAATATTAATTCTTTAAAAATATTAATTCACATGACTTATTAATTAATTAATTTAATTTAATTAAAGAAAATTCTAAAGACGTTAATTTAATTATAATTAATTAACTTAATTAATCCTTTAACACACTAATTTAAACACTTTATAAGAAGTAAGATAAAGAGGCAAACAGTTAAAGGTGT
>Ga0302221_10001266_pt1 | contig 16539 bp, 2 predicted proteins | sample II_Palsa_E2_1_FD_193517 | JGI IMG/M metagenome (GOLD analysis project Ga0302221, IMG submission 193517) | Peat permafrost microbial communities from Stordalen Mire near Abisko, Sweden - II_Palsa_E2_1 | ecosystem: Environmental > Terrestrial > Soil > Palsa > Peat permafrost | place: Sweden... | reverse complement strand
TACTTATATATAATTATTATACTTATATATAATTATTATACTTATATATAATTATTATACTTATATATAATTATTATACTTATATATAATTATTATACTTATATATAATTATTATAATTAATATATTAACCTTTAATTATAAAGCATTGATTAATTAAAAAGGGAGCGCACTAGTTTTAATATATATAGACTATATAATTTACTTTAATAAAAGTTAATTATATTTATAACGAGCATTAATATTATATATATATATAGTGTTATATGCCTTATAAAAGACTCGCTTTAAAAAGACGCTTTATATTACTTAAAGAGTAATATAAATAGTATTAAATAATTAATTAATACTTTTAATTTAAAAGTTACTTAAGAATTAATTCTTTTAACTTTTAATTATAATTAGAGATTTACTTTATAATATTATAATAAAAGTTAATATTAAATGTGCTTTTAATTATATATAAGATATATATAATTATTATTAAAATTAAATAAAATTAAAGACTCTTTAAATTAAAATACTTATTTTTTACTCTTAATTATTTAAATTATAAATTAATAAACTTTAAGAAATACTTTATTATATTATAAATATAAAGAATATAATTAAAAAAAAAAGAAAAATTAAGATTTAATAATAAAAAACTAAAATAAATCTTTAAAGTAATAAAATAAATTCTTAGAATATAAATTCTTATATTAATAATAAAGAGTTTACTTAAAGTATATTCTTATATATTTATTAATAATAATTAAAATATAAGTATATTAAAAGAAAAAGAAAAAGATATTATTTTCCTTTATATATTTAAGTACTTTTATTTTATAATTAAGATGTTTAAATTATATTAAAATAAAGCTAATAATAATTACAATAAATTCTTATTTTGCCACTTAATTAATGAAATAAGACTATTCTACTACTTATTATTTATGAAATAACTACTTTGCCACCCGACCTTTATATATTATTAAAGTACTTAAAAAATACACTGAAATTATAAGGAATTAAAGTATTAAGTCAGTTAAAAGGAGTTTTATAATAATTAAAAGTATTAAAATCACAAAGACAAGATTAAAGTCGTACTGCCTTTATATTATATTCTAGAATAAACAATTATAAATTATTAAGAAAACATTATAAATCGATGCAACTTTATAAAATCATAATTATTTAATATAGAATCAATTAAATCACGATTAAAACAATTATCTTTGATTTATATAAGTATTTTAACGATCGCAAATCAAATTCTTAAATTGTTTTATTTAAGACTTAATATTGTTTTATAAGTAAGGAATAGAATCGATCGCTAAATATTAACGATTATATATTATAACTACTTTATAACTTCATTAATATTAAATACTTTTGACTATTATAATATAATTATAATTAATAATAAAATATAGAAACCTTATAAAGAACTTAAAGATACTTTTAAACCTATAAAAATAATTATAATATAATGTGTTTTAAAGTAGAATTATAAAAGATATCGTTAAGTAATAAAGTAATTATTTCGAAAATAATAAATAATAAAATAGTCTTGTTTCATTAATTAAGTAATAAAATAAGGATTTACTATAATAATTAAAGGCTTAATATAAGTAAATAAAGTAATAAATAAAGTTAAATAATCTTAAACATTAGTTAATACTATTAAATAAAGATAAGAATAAGAATATAAAAATAAATTAAAATAAAGATAATAAAGAGATTAATTTATTTTAAATTAAATAAAAGTTAAATTTTAATTTTAAAGAAAGACTAATTATTAAATTTTATAAGAGGCAAAGGTTAAATTAATAAGGAATAACTTTAAGCAATAATCTTTTCTTTTATTAAACTAATAAAGACTAATTTTAAGCGATAATTCTTTTATATTAATTTTTATATTAATTTATTCCGTCTTAATTACTTTAATAATAAATATAATATTTAATATATAATAAAATCTAATAAAGCTATAATAATATTATATAATCTATCTCTAAGACCTATAAACTATTAAGTACTAATCTATAGGTCGAGTCTCTATAGGTATTTAAGGCCCGACCCGTGGGACCCTATTAAGGTGGCGGACCCGACCTATGGGGCGGGTACCCTAAGACCCACGACCCGACCCGCCGGGTCGGTTTACAGCCTAGTCAGTGCCATCGGTTTTACTACAAATACACGGGAAGTCACTATAGAAACATATCTAAGTATTAGCATATAGACTGGACAGAGAATAGTAAGACTAAGATACCCGTCAGTACACCATCCATAAGCATAGCCTGCACTCTGACACGAACTAGCACAAGTGCTTCCAGACCCGCAGTAGCTCTGAGACCCGCAGTTATAAACACAAAGCCAAAGCAATTCGCGGCCATCGAGTCTATAATAAGATATAATTAGCGCTATGGTAGCAGGGTATATTGGGTCTTTCTTACGCATAAAGGCAGCGTTGAACGCCATCAGCGCCTGCTGGGCATCCACTTACGATTGAAGCTGCGCAGGACATATCCGAAACGACACCCGAAGCTACGCATGACGCATTCCCAGAAGGTGCCGAAGTAGCTGCAGACGAAGTTGTCGATGAAGTAGATAGAGTTGCCGTGGCGCTAGCAGAACTGCTAGTGGTAGAGGCACTGGTAGAACTGCTGGAAGGGGTGCCGGTAGAATAGTCGGAAGAGGTGATTGTCGAGCTCCTCCTACAAGCTAATGCTGTGTTATTGTGCTTGGAATTCACATCTCGTGGATTTACGTCCGGTAGTCCTTCAGCCGCCGGCCAGGACTCTTGAAGCCAGTTCTGAGCCTCCACCCAAATCCTGTATTTTCTCGGCCTCTGGCAGTCTGGTTCAGTAGCACTGTATTGAATAAGGACTTTCCCATTCGGCTCCCTGATACTGGTCGCTTCCTCGCGATTCTTTCTGTACTTGTATGTTGTAATGGGAATATTGGGCATTATCGATTTGAGTTTAAGTTCTACTATACTGATTTTACCCGAGTAGAGGAATTGATTTGGATCCTCTTCCCGCCTGACGGACACAATAAGGGCTCGAGGCCCATGTAAGGCCTCAAAGGGTTGCCCAGGGCCGGTGAGCCCGCCAAGGCCCGGCATTCCTGCGTCCCCATTTTGGGATCCAGATCCCTCAATTAGGGGTATAAGGACGAGTGCTCGGAATTCCAGGAAACTTTGTGCGGTGAAGTCGGGATCCTCCCAGAAATGCGACACCCACAAGGCTCCTTTTGACACAACGATGATCGAAGTACACCCATAAAGGCCAACCACGCCAGTAGTAAGATCCTGTTCTCGAAAATATTCCAGCCTGGCCGCCGCCCCATCCCGCCTCCGATAATCCAACAATTGCCCGCTTGCCCTTGCATTCCTTATCTCTGTTAAGAAAAATCTCCTCACATCGCCGCCGTAATTCTCTGGACCCCTCATTTCACGCTTAAACAAAGCAGGTAAAGCTGGCTCTTGGAGAGATCGGGCTCTTTTGAGTGAACATGATGAGCCCTTGCAACCATCATACTTGCAAAGTTCTGTCGACGAGGTGGTCGTTATCGATATTGACGAGCTAGTAGTGCTACGAGGAGATGTCGTAGGGTGAGTGGTAGGAGGTGGAGAGGATGGGGGCGTAGGAGGTGGAGAGGATGGGGGCGGAGGAGGCGGTGGAGGCGGAGGTGGTGGAGGAGGCGGAGGTGGTGGAGGAGGCGGTGGAGGTGGAGGAGGCGGAGGAGGCAGAAAAGGCGGTGATGTACTAGTACTTGAAGTTACGGTACTGGCGGACGATGTAGTAGTCGAGCGAGTTGGTGTAATTTCCCTAGTAGTGGAAGGCAAGGGTATGTGAGTCCGATGAGTTGACGTAGTTCCCCTGGTAGTCAAAGGTGACGATGTGTAGGCTCGATGATTTGTTGTAGATTTATCATGGATTGAAGTTGACGTAGTTCTACTATCATTGCTTTCTCGGTGCTTTCGACTAAGGGTCGATGCAGCCCAACGAGAGGGGGTCGATGTACTGTGCGAAACTAAAGGCGCCCTGCTGGGCGAATCGGTCGCTCTTGTGCTTCGAGAAGTAAACACTGCTATATCCGTCGAATTCCATTGTCGTCCGCGAGCATTAGAGACGCTAGAACCATGGCAAGCAGAGGGACACAAAAGGCTTAGTAGTATAATGCAGATAGTTGAAATTCGCAGGAATAGAGAGAGGTCGACGGAAAACTGAAAGAAAAACATTTGGACTCTTTAGTGTGGGCAATGATAAGTTTGTCGACTTTCGACATGCAATAACGGTAATAGATCCAGATTTGGAGACGATATATAGGAAGGTAACATGATTCTAAGGAAAAGTGTTCTCGGTTCGTAATTGCTAACACATATCGATTCGCGGGTGTGAATGCCGAGCACCCACGGTTGGGTTTCCTTGTCTAGAATTCCTAGACTTGGGAATCGGGTAAACCGGTTCTACCCAAGGGGTTAGTAGGGTGGGTATGCACCCAACTAAAATCTAGCTGGGTGGTTACCCAGAGGGTGCATAGACATATTTTGTATATAAAACCTAAAAAAAACCGGATACCTAACCGTACCCAGGAAATATAGGGTGTTCGAAGCGCACCCGGGTGGCACCCAGAGGAGTTTTACCCTACCCGATTCCTAAGTCTGAGAATTCCAGTCTTAGTGCATAGATATAAGATAGAGAAAAATAGCCGCATAGCATTTGATTTCAATACTATTACAATTCTCGAAAAGCTTTTTTACTCTATATTATAATACTCTTTAGTCCCTGTCTAATTTATAGCCGATTTACTCTCTTTTTAATTTTAACTTTTTCTCTTTTTAATTTATAATAACCTTAAATATATATTATTATTATTTAAAAGAAATATAAAATTATACACGTTTTATTTACTTTTTAAAATTTAAATCTATTATAACTACCTCTTAAATAAGCTTTATAGCTTTCTTTTTATTAAATGCTTTTATATAAAAAATTATAATATTAATATACTTTAAATTTACTTTTTAAATAAAAGACGAGTTATAAGGTTTATAATAAAAATAACTAGTATTTATTATAATTAAAGTAAAAGAAACTCTATTAATTAAAATAAAGATTATTATTAAATTATAATATATATTCTTTTTAAATATCTTTTACTTTTAATATAATAGTCTTAAACTTAACAAGATTAAAATCGACGAGATTAAAATTATAGTCCGTTATAAGACTGATAAACAGTTATATAACTTATAAAGGGATATATATAGCTCGCTCGCTTTTTATCTTTTTAATTTCTTAACTTTAAATTCTTAAATATACTCGCTTTTAGTCCTTAATATTATAGTTTAACTAGGCCTATTATATTATTTAAAGCTCTTTCTTCACTTATTTATAAAAGATATAATATTAATTTAATACTTATAATAATAATAATTTAAATCACTTATAGTTTATAATAATTAAAGCTTTTATTTATAAAAAAGCTTTTAACTTATAACGGTTTAACTTCTCTTTATATTATTAATTATTAAAGCTCTTTATTTATAATAATATAACTACGACCCTTTTTATTAACTTTATTAATATAACGACTTAAGACAGTTAATTAAAAAGCTTTATTATTTATTAAAAAAAATCTCTAGCTTTTTAATTATTAATACTATTATTTAACTTTAAACGCTTAATTTAAAAAGACAAAGAAAAGGGCAAAGAAAAGGCTATTAAACCTCGTCGTTAAATTAATAAGCTTTATATTAAAAGAAAAACACTTATTATTATAATTTAATTATTTATAAGTTAAATATTAATATTATAAAATAAACAGGTCTTATTTAAGTATATTTTATTAAAGCGTTAATTATTAATCGTTAAATATAAGTTAATAATACTCTTTATATACTTTATAATTATATTACTTATTATAAAACCCTTTTTTAATCTATTTTAATATCTTTTTATAATTAAGTTTAAAGTTATAAAAATTACTTATAAGTTATAAATTTATAAGACTTATAATGTTTAAACCCTTAATAATAGAATTAATTTTATTTATAAAGCTTAGTCGATTTAATTAAATAAAAAGTTCTTAAAGCCTTGTTTTTAAACTATAAAAAATAAGTTTAAATATATTATATATTCTTAATTATTTTAAGGACAATTTAAGGCTATTTATAAATATATATATTATAAACTATTAATAACCCTTTTTAGTTTATAAACGAGATATTTAAAGTCTTAAAAATTACTTTCTTTAATTTAAATCGAGTTTAAAAGGCCATTATAAAATATCGCCGACTTATAATAAATATTATAAATACCTTTATTAATTTTAAGACTTAATTTCTTTTATTAATAAAAGAAGTTAAAATTCTTTAATTCTTTTATTGGCTCGACTTATATAATAAGCTTATAATTCACTTATAGACTTTTTTAATTTTTATATTAAATATATTAATTACTTTTAACGACTTATATATTTATATTATAAAGATAAACTAAGAATAGAAATAAATTAATTAATGAATAATAAAAGCTAAAGTTATAAAGTTAATTTATAAACAAGCTTTGCCTTTTATAGTCTTTATAAAGTAGTCTATTATATTTTCCGAATTTATAATTATTCTTCTTTTAATTATAAAGACTTATTTACTTTCGCCCTCTTTTTAAGTTTACTTCTTTAACTTATAAATATATTCTCTTATTTTTTTAATTAACTCTAAAGTTATTTATTATAATTATAAATACTTAAGCTATTATATTATTATTTATATTAATTTATAAAAGCGTTTTATAAATTTTAATAAATTAAAACAAACTATTAAAAAGGATTTATTAATTAAGAACTTTAAAAAGTAAAGAAAAAATAAACTTTAAAAAAAGTCTTTTTTTTAAAGTATAAAATAAATTATTTTATAAAAATTTAATTTAAGTAAATTAATAAGCGAAAATACTTTTAATATTCTTTATACTTTAATTAAAGATAAATATACTTTTAATACTTTTTTATTAATTAATAATATTCTTATAAACTAATTAATTTATTATTATATAATTATAGTTTATTCTTTTAATAAACTTATATTTATAAACGGCTTTAATAAACAGTTAAAGAAACTTATTACCTTTTTAGATTAAGCTTATTCTTTAAGTTAATAACTATTAATTTTAAACCTTTTCTTTTATTCTTATACTTTTAAAAAACTATAATATTATCTTTAATTATAAATTCTTATTTTAAATAAATATTAAACTTATAAACTTGCTTTTTATTTACTTATTATTTATATAAAGCTTTTCTTTTATAAGACAATTATTACTTCCTTTAAAAATTAATCTTATAACTTAAGTTAATATTTAATAAAAAGACATCGCTTTTAATAATATAATTTATAAAAACGCTTATAAAATAATAATTATTATATTTATTTACTTTTAATTTACTTTTTATTCTTTTATATTAAATATAATAAAAGAAAGAACGATTAAGTTAATTAATATAATTAATATTAATATATTTATTTTCTTTTTAAATATATATTATTAAAGTAATATTATCTTTATTATAAGTTTTTATAAGATTGACTAATTATTTAAGAGTTATAAAAAAGACAAAAAAGACTTCTTTTAATAATAAGCCTTAATATAAACTACTTTTATACTTTTAAGCTTTATAAACAAATATATAAAAGACAATAAAAAGATAAAACTAAATATTCTAAGTTATTATTAAGAATTATAACGTTAAAGAGCTTTTAAGTAATTAAAATAATAAGCGAAGTAAGTTTAAATCTAAGAATATAATAAAAAGTAATAGCCCGATATATATAAAGCGCTAATAAAGCCGTATTAAAAGTAATAACTAATAAGGGTAATATAATACACTCTTTAATTAAAGCGCGCTAAAGCGTATTTAATTGCTTTATAAATAATAACATTAAAATAAAACACTTTACCTTTTATAATATATAAATTACAAGTTTATATTCTCGTTTATTCTTATTCTATAAACTTTTATAATATTTAAAAATTAAGAAACTATTATTAATAACTCTTTAAAAAAGCGTAAATATTTTATAAAGAGCTTATACTTTATATTTACTTTATTAGTCGTATTATAAAAGCACTTATATAAAGAGACTATATATTTTATCTTTATTAAAAAGCTTATTAAAAAGATTAATATACGTTTTATTTTTAATAAACACTTTAATTCGAAATATTTTATTATTATTTCTTTTAATACTTTAAATAATCTCTTTAATAAACAAGTTAAACTTATAAACAATTACTTTTTAACTCTTATTATTAATTTAATATAAGATTTAATACATTCTCTGCTCTTTTAATTATTATATTAAACTCGATAAAAGTAATAAAAAGCACTTTATTCTTAAAGATAATAACTTATATAAAGTAAAAGCTTTATAAATTATATTTAAAAAAGAATATAAAAGCGATTAAAAAGAGATTAAAAAGATTTATAATAAGTTGTGTCTTTATTATTTAAACTCTATTATTATTAAAAAGCTCTCTTTAAAAAGCTATTTTAATAATGTTTTTAATAAAGAGATTATTCGTTATTATTAATTATACACTTTAAATTATCTTTATATATTAATTCCCCGCTTTTTATTTATAATTAACTTAGCTTTTATAAAGTTATTTATTAATAAATTAAACAAATATAAAGTTAATTAATCCTTTAAATTAAAAAGCTTTGATTTTAATACTTTATTTTAAATTAAAGCTTATAAAACTACTTTTAAGACTTTAATTAAACTAATAAAATAGAATCTTAATCCTTTTATAAAAAGAGAGATTTAAAAGCACTTAATAATTAAAAGACATAATATTACTTATAAAGAGGTTAAGACTTAAAAAGCCTTTAAATCTTATATAACTTTAATTAAAAGCTTTTTTTTAAAGCTCGTTAATCTTATAGTTTATAAGCGTATAATCTCTATTAATTTATTAAGTAAATTCTTAAATAATAAAGTTATTTATAATAATTATTTAAAGCTTTTAAAGTAGTTATTAAAAGAAGATAATAATTTAATAAAAGATAATAAAATAGTTTTAAAACTTTTAAACTCTTATATTAATAGCGTTTTAAGGCGTTTAAGCGCTGGCTTTTAAAGGTTTAATAATTAAGAATATTTATTTGCTTTTAATACTTTTTATTTTCTCTTTATAATAATTAAACAATATTATTTTTAATGTTTAAATAATATAAGAAATAGTTTTAAAAAAGTGTAATTTATTATTTTATTAAAATAATACTTTATTTTAACTTAAAGAGCATTGCTTTAATATTTTAAAGCTTTAAAAAATTCTTAAAGTATTTAAATTTAAAATAAAAGAGATTCTTTATAAGCTTATTTATAAATATATTAAGTATTAAAAGATATAATATTTAAAAAAAGCCGCGTTTATATTCTTAATAAAGCTATATATTTTATATATTAATATAATAAAACTTTATAAAAATCCTTTTATTGTCTTTTATAATTAATTTAATTGTCTGTTAATTATTATAAAAAATAATTTAAAGTTAATTAAAGTTTAATTAAATCTCTTTAAATAGTCTTTTTAAAGCTATAGTCTCTTTTAAAATACTTTTTACTTTTTTAAGCTTTGTTTTAATAATTAAAGGCGTTATAATATTTTAATAAGCTGTCTTTTATATAATTAAGCCTTTAAAAAGTAATATTATATATTTATAAAATAAGCGTTTTATTTTTATATTATTTATAAAAGAAGCGTTAAATATAATTATAAGATTTATATTTAATAAATCCTTAAAGTATATAATCTTTAAAAAGTAAGTTTTAAAAAGATATTTAATAGTTTAATTTATTGTCGTTATATATTTTATACTTAAATTAATTAAAAAGTAAAAGAGTTATAAAGCCGTATAAACAATATTAAGTCGAATTATAATTATTATATATAATATTAATTTGGCCTTTTTTTAATATAATTTAATTATATACTTTAAAGTCTTTTTTATATTTTTCTTAAATTTAAAGAATAATAATAAAGTATTTAAGTATTTTCTATTAATTAAATTAAAACGTTTTATAACTTTTTTAATATAAGTGTTATAAGTTAATTATATCTTTTTTATTATTTAATCTTTAATTATTTAAATCTTAAGGAATTATTTAATGTCTTTTAAGTTATATAATTTATATACTCTTTTAATCTTTATAAGCAATACTTAAGTTTTTGTCTTATAGTTTTTATAATATAATAATTATATGTCATTAATATAAAATATTATAAAGACTGTTTAAGGCTTATTTATAAAGATATAAGACTCTTTAAAACAAGGAATTAATTTAAGTATTAAAAGCATTAAAGTCTATTCTTTATATTATAATATAAGAGAATTAATTAATTTATATAATACTTATTAAAACTTAATTATTATCTCTTTTCTCTTAAAGCCGTTTAAAAAGTAATAAGTAATTAAAGTACTCTTTAAGTTTCTTTAAATATTAATAAATATATTTATAATATTATATTACTTTAATTTTAAATTAAAGTGAATTATAATAGCCATTGTTATATAAAAGGAGTATATTATTAATATTACCGCATATATTTAAAGTATTGTCTTATTGTCTTAAAATCTCTTTATATAATAATTTATAAACGGCATTTAATAAATATACTTTTAAAGTCTATTTTATATATAAATACTTATTTTAAAGAGATAAGTTAAGTCTTTAATTTAAAGCGTGGAATTACTCTTTAATAGTCTTTTAATTTAAAGTTTTTAAGCTTTAACTTAATATTTACTCTTTAATATTTATTAAATAAGTGTTTTTTTAAGATCTTTTTATAATTTTAACTCTTTTAAAAAGATTAATTAATAAATATAAAATATACTTAAGTCGTTTCTCGGAGTATAGTTTTATAAAATTAACTTTATAATAATAATATATATAATTTAATAGAAATTACTATTTATAGTTATATTTTTTTAAATAGACTAAAATATATTTAAGAATAAGTTTAAGTTTTTAAAAATAGCTTAAATAAAGTTATTTTTAATTAATATAATTAATAATATATTATTTAAGATAATAAATATTATATTAATTAATACTTTGTTTTAATTGCTATTGCTTTTATCTTATTTTAAGCCTTAATTTCGAGCGCTTAAATATATCTTTTTATAGACTTTATAAATATACTTTTGTTTTAATAAAGTAATTGCCTTTTCTTTTATATTTAATACTTTAAAAAGAGCGGTATTTATTGTTTAATTAACTTTTATAAAGTTTAAATTAATTAATAATAAAGCTCTTTATTAAATAATAATTTAAAAAGAGCGTATATTTTTAATTAATTAAAGATTTACTTTATTTATATTATTATAATTATTGTAATTAATGCTTTTATTATTTTTAGTGAAATATTTATTATTTTGCCTTAATATACTCTTAAAAGTAAATATTAATTTAAAAGATAAAAGTCTTATAACCGAGTTTTTAATAAGCGCTACCTTTGATTTTTAACTTATTAAAACTTTAATTAAAGGCTTAAATTATATATTCAAAGTATTCTTTAACTCTTTTATAGTATTATTTTACTTAATAAACTTTATATTTTATAATTTAAAGTTTTTAAATATTAATTTAATGTCTTAATATTTTATATTTATTTTAATTATTTTAATAATCTCTTAAATAATCTTAAATAGTTAATTAATTACTTTCTTTTAATTTAAAGTATAGAGAATATCTTTATTAAACTATATATTCCTTATAATAATAACTCGATCGAGTATAAGAATTTAAATCTTATATATATTAAAAGTATAATATTTAATTAAATATTTAATATGCCCTTTTATATTGACTTTAAATATTCGCTTTTATTTCTTTGTCTTTCTTTCTTTAATAAGTAAATATACTTAAGCCTTATAAATATAAATCTTATTTTAATTTAATTTAAATTTTATTATTATTTTATTTATAAGCTTTAAATTATATTATTTAAAGTAATTATAAAATTATAAGTCGAGTCGTTTATTAAAAGACTTTATTTCTTCTTTCTCTTTTATATATATATTAAATAAGCTCTTATTATATAAATAGATTATTATAAGTATAGTTTTAATATATATTTTAATTAATTAAGTGATTACTTTTTGTTTTATATATTTAACGCTTTTATTACTTTTATATATATTAATTAAAAAGAGCTCTTTCTTTATCTCTTTAATATTTGTTTAAATCTTATATATTATCTTTTAATAAAGCTTTTAAAGCTTATTAATATTTTAATCATTTTAACTCTAGATTTATTAATTAAATAAAAGTTATAAAGCTTTGTATTATATTTGTCTTTAATTATTAAAAGTTAATTACATTTATTATACCCTTTTAAAAAGTTAAATAAGTCTTAAATAACTTATTAAAACAAATAAAGAGAGCTCTTTTTAAGGGTCTTTATAAGATCACTGAAATAATATAAATAATAATATAATATTTATACTTTTTTTTAAAATATACTTTAAATAATTATATTTTAAGCGTTTTTTATAAGTCTTTTAAATGCTTTTAAACTTAAATACTCTATACGAGTATATTATATTTCCTTTATATTAGTCTTTAATTTAAAGTAGTTTTATAAGCTTTAAAATAATCTTTTTATTATCTTTTAAATTATTAAATATATTAATGTTTTAAATAAAAGGATTTTAAATAAAGAGTTAAAGTAAGATAAAAGCTCTTTAAATTTAATAAAAACTAAGTTAAATTTATACTTTAACTTTTTTAAAATAATATTCTTAAGAGTATCTATATAATTACTGCTACTACACCTGTTACGCTCGCTGTCGCTACGCTCGCTGCACTGACCCCTGATTACGAAGTATTGACTAATTAAAGGGACGCATTAGTTTCAGTATATATAGACTCCGTAACACTTCAATTGAACCTCAGTCACTATTCCAACGAGTATAGAATACTATACGTATTACGTGCCCCGGAATACGACTCCACTGTGTCATTTAATGACACAAACACAAATAAATAGAAATTATAAATTAATATATTAATTATTACTAAGATAATTAATTAGAATTAATTCCTTTTATTGATTATATTTAATTTATATTACTTTATAAAAGCTTAAAAATGTCTCTTTTTAAATTTAATTATAAATATACTCTTTTAACTTTATATAATTAAGACTAATTATAAATATTAATAATAGTTTATAAAAAAGTAAATATTATAAATATAAAGGCGCTTATAATTTATATATATAATACTTAAACTATAATTAAAGGATTTTTATAAAAAGCTTAAATTAAGAAATAATAAAATATTAATTAATATTATAAAAAAGTAAACTTTAAAATTAAACACTTAGTTTATATTTTTATTTATAATTAGAAAATAGACTACTTTAATAAAAAGTTAAATTATTAAATAATTAAGCCTTATTTAAATATAATAAAAAAAGAATACTCTTCTTAAATAAAATTATCAGCTTTTATAAAAATCCACTTAATATTTAAATTAAATTTATTTTATAAAGATAAAAATAATTTATTATTAAATTAAATATATAAACTTAAGCCTTTATTATAAGTTATAAACAATTATAAATAAGAAGTTTATAAGTTATAAACTATAAAAAGAATTAAAAATAAGCTTTTTTATTATATAAACTAATTAAATTATAATAAGAACTTTAAATAATATTTCGCCTTTAATTTTAAATATACTTTATATAAGCTTAAGGCTTTTTACTTTTATTATCTAGAATTATTAAATTGATTATAAAGGTTAAAAGAGTAATTATAAGCTTAAAAAGATAAAAAGAATAAATATAAAGAGTTAAATAATAATATAATTAATTTTTAAAGTTTATAAACAAGCTTTTTTTAAAGAGAAGAGTAATATAATAGTTTTAAACTTAATAAAATTAAAATTAATAAGTATAAACTCGACGAGATTAAGATTATAGTTTATTATAAAGCTTATAAATAATTATATAACTCGCTCGCCTTTTATTCTTTTAATTCTTTAACTTTAAATTATTATTATAAAAAGAAGTTATATAAGTAAATACTTCTTAGAAATATAAGCTTATATTTAAAAGGCTAATAAATTAATTAATAATAATTAAACTAGTCTTTAGTTATAAGTATTATATATAAGGTTTAAATCTTTATTTTTTTTATTTAAGGCTTAATTACTCTTAGCTTTATTATATAACTTTATTCTTATATTAAAAATTAAAAGTAAGTATTTAAAAACTTAAAAAGAATTAAAGTATTACTCGACTTATTTAATATAAATATATAATAAAATAAATAAGAATTAAAGTAACTTCTTTTATTTACTTATAAAACTCTATTATTAAATTATAATTTTTATATATAAGACTTATAATATTATTATTAAAGCTTATTAAATCTTAAAAATTAAAATAAAATATAATTAAAAACAATTTAAAAGAATATAATAATATTAAGTCTTATATTTTAAAATATTAATAATATATTAACTTAAAAAAAGATAAATTAAAACTTAAAGGTTTTTTTTAAGAATTATATATAATAAATATTTATATAGCCTTTAAAACTAAATTAATATAAAAATAATTAATTAATTAATTAATAAAGTAATTATCTTTCTTATAATATTACTTTAAAATCTTTTAAGTAATTTACTTTACTTTATAATACTTTTTTTATATTAAATTAACTTCAATTTATTATCTTTTTAATAATAATTATTTATAATATTAGTTTTTATTTTATAATATTAATAAAAGTAATTTATTTTTAAATAAAAGTTATAAAATAATTATAATTTTAATATTTCTTTAACTTTTTAATTTTATTTAAATTATTAAATAGTTTTATAAAATAATAATATAATTAAAATATTATATTAACTTTTCTTTATTTATTAATTAAGTTTTAAACTTTAAATTAAATATTATCTTTAAGTATTCTTTTAAATTTTATTTAAGAACTTTTATTTTTTTAATTTTAAAAGCTTTTATTTAAGTATTTATAAAAGGTTTTAAAAGAAAGCCTTTTTTTACTTTTTAATATTTATTTATTTTAAAACCTTTAAAAAAAGTTATTTATTATAAAAGATTAAATATAAGGTTTATAAAAAGATTACTTATTTATAAAAAGCTTCTTTTTTTATTAAATAGTATTTATTTAAAGGAAAATCTATTTTAATACTTTATTAATTAAACGATTAAATTTATATTAATTTATTTTTAATTTATTATTAATTATTATTTAATTTATTTATAACTTAATATATAAATACTCTTTAAATATTAAATAAAATACTTTGCTTATTTTATTATATTTTTTTAAGTAAAATAAAGTAAATTTTACTTTAAATAAAATATTAATTAATTATTTTATAATAAGTATTATTAGTTTTAATTTTAAATGTCTTTTTAATAGTTTTAAAGTTTAAAAGAACTTATAAAGTTCTTATAAACATTATATATTCTTTAAATTAACTTCTTATTATTAATAATATTAATAATTTACTTTTATAATAAAAGTAAATAATACTTCTTTTCTTAAAAGCTTTATTATTATATTAATAACTCTTTAATATAATATTAATTTATTTAAACTTAAATAACTTAAATAATATAAACTTAAAAGATTATAATTAAATATAATAAAGAGTTAATTAACTTAAAATCTTTAAAATTATATAAATAATAAATTATTCTTAATTTAATAATATATTATATTTATTATAACTCTTATAAACTTTAATCTCTTATAAAAGACCTTTTATAAAATTAATAAAATTAATTCTATTTATATTATTATTTAATAATAATTAATTATAACTTTTCTTATATTTTATATAAATTATTAATAATAATTAATACTTTATAATTATAATATTATTTATTATTACTAAGCTTAATAATATATGTGATTTTTTTAAATTAAATTAAATTTAAATAATATTTAATTTAGAAATTTAATTAAAGCTTTATTAAATAATAAAAGAGAAATTACTTACTTTAAATCGAGGTTATCGGCTATATTATTACCGTAGAGCCGAGGCAGCTCTATAGAGTCGCGGCTAAAAGTCTGGGTAATATGGGTTATTACCCTTATATTATAACGAACCTAGTAGAAATCTTGTCATATGTGCGATCAGGTGACCAGAGTCACCTGATCTCGTACGATGTATATATATCTGCGTTGCTCTCTGCCTCTTTTTCTTCTCTTCTTCCCTCCTTAGCTTAGTATCCTCGTTATATCGACTAGCTAGTTAAGGAATCGAGATCGTGTTTCTTGAGACTTTGGCCAGCGTCGTGACATTTCCCTCGTAACCTCATCACGTGGATATTATAGCCTTAGGCTTCTTATATAATGTTTCTGTCGGCGGAATAGAGCTCCGTATACTTTCTGAATTAGTAGTACCCAACTTTAGGGCCTTGTTTTTAATCAATTTGATTGGGTCTGATCATCTAGTACGGAAGGGGGTCTCAAGTGGGACTCGCGCACCTTATGTTTCTAAT
>Ga0302221_10001263_pt1 | contig 16566 bp, 13 predicted proteins | sample II_Palsa_E2_1_FD_193517 | JGI IMG/M metagenome (GOLD analysis project Ga0302221, IMG submission 193517) | Peat permafrost microbial communities from Stordalen Mire near Abisko, Sweden - II_Palsa_E2_1 | ecosystem: Environmental > Terrestrial > Soil > Palsa > Peat permafrost | place: Sweden... | reverse complement strand
AGACAACCGCCAAAACACCTATTACCGAAATTGTTCACGCTGAGCAGGTAAGAGCGCTCTATTTTAAGAAATAAATGAACTACCGCATACGAACCCTGATAACATTATAATAAAATGAAACCTACACAGCAAAAACAGAAAACATCCCTAAAGCTGACTTCGTTTGAAGCGCTAGAAAATAAATATTATGGTAAAAAGGGAACACCTAAAAGGGAAGCTTATGAAACGGCCTTTAAAGAAGAACTGATCGGCGAAATTATAAGGCAAATCCGGGAGAAGCAAAACCTGACGCAAGATGAGCTGGCACAATTACTAAAAGTGAATAAAAGCAATATTTCCAAAATTGAGAACAACCTCAAATCCATCCGCATGGAAACATTCTTTCGGGTATTGGAAGCACTCAATACCAAAATGACCATCAAGCTGGAATTTGGTAAGATTCATAGAGAAGTCGCATTTGCCTAGCTCTCCCAAAAAAATGGTGTTGCTGATCGTGAGGATCCAAATCCAAAAAACATTTGAAGATCAGGGCTTGTCTCCAACGAGCAAAGCAAAAATTGTTGCAATACCTATGATCGTGGCACAGGAGAATAGTATGGCGATTTTGAAGCTGTTATTTTGATTCAATACAATTCAGCTAGAATGAGATCCACGTATTGACAGGCTTGCATTAGACCATTATACCAGACTGCCAATGGCAATTGGGGGTTACAGCTTTTTTCCAGGGTATTCGAGTTCTTGAAATAAGCGGCGGGTTCAAAAGAGTGTGGTTTCCCATCGCCCATTTCATTACCATTAAAGGGGACAGTACCAAATAATCCAAAAGACCAGCCATCATGCCTGGAAACCAATCCATCCTGAGTATCACTTGCCCAATCTAAGACCACCACTTTTCTCGTCTTGGAAGAATCAGACCGGATGAAGGGGAAGATCCGGTTCAAATGCCAGTCATTAAACCCGTATCCACAAAATAAAATAGCGTCTGATTCATATGCCAATCTGTCCAATTGCATAAAATACTGCGCGAAAGGTTGTCTCAACACTTGATTCGCCTTATCGAGGCCAGCGATAATGTTTGAATTCAGGTGCCAGAAACCCTCACCCGTGAAAAATTGACTCCGACCTCCCGAATTTTGTGCAAAGGATGAATGAAGATCACTATTCCAATATATCCGGTGCATATCCGCCGCATGTCCCTTCATATCGAAATGCACAGACCCATGCAGATGATAACAAAAGTTCCAAGCGTTTTCATAAATTTCGGCTCGATCAAACTCTCCGGTCGCAGGGTCAAAACCCGTTCGAAGCTCGGGCATGGCCAAGAGTATCACATTATCATAGTTTAGATTGATAACCCCCAGATCGAATTCTTCTTTCAATCTGCCTAGCATTCCCCTTAAGTACTCCACTTCTGCCTGTTTGACTGACATCAGATCTTTACAGATTTCTCTCATATGCAATAAAAGCCTGTCTATAAGTGTAGAGTGTACCGTACTCAAATCATCCCCATTCGAATCTTGTCGCAATCCGTATTTTTGGATCTCTGGCAACGGCTCCACGCTGACGAACGCATTCATCCGGTTATTCAAATGTTTCAATCGCTTGTCTTTCTCCAATTCTGATAGCATTTGCATGGTAAAAAGAACATTCTCGAAATTCAGAATGTTCTCCATCCGATTGTTGTGCCCAGGTCGGCTATATTCCCCAAGCTTCTCTCTGACCCAAGCATATAAGCCTTTTGTCGGATCTGCGATGAGTGGATATATCTCACGAGACCATTCCTCCATCATGATATTGATGGCTCCCACCGATGGAATACCGAACTCCAAAGATGCCCCTGCACCGTTGATGATTAATAACTTTTTTTTCATCCTATTGGGCATAAATTATTCTATTCCCGGAAAGATAATTCTTTATCCCACAATAGGGCTTTTAGCCTTTTCAAACTGTCCGTGAAAAACCATACCCAGAAAGAACCCAGAAGGATCCTTAATCTATTTAATGATTCAAATTCATATATATCCAAATGATTTTTTTATAGAGGCACCGCGAATTAGCACCTCAGAAATGGGGCCTTTTGAACGTGATTCTATTTGTCGGTCAATTTTTACGCCCATACCGCCTGAATGCTTGGATGGTTTGATAAAACCCATAGGCGATCAGAAACCGCGACACAAAGTCTAATATAAATGATCCAGGAGTTAGGGTAAGGTAGGGCTTGTCGCTCCCACTTCTGAATAGATTTTCGGTCTCGAAGAAGCGGAGGGGATTCATAAATTTCAAGAAGGAGCCAACAAAACGCCGGTCCCAATGAAATCCCCACCCGATGGAGTATTCTTGGGAAGAATTCACAAGAAAATAAAAGAGACAAATTCCAATGGCAAAGGAAAACGAGATCCCCCTGGACCAGCTTCGTCCAAAGTCATTCGAACACTTATTTAGCCATAAGCTCAACTTCGTAAAACTAAAACTCCTGATTCCACGAGGCAACCAAGTCAAAGCATTATAGTGTGCCTCTATCTCCCTGGCCTGGTATTCTAAAGCCCGAACGGTATCGCCCTGGTTCTGATAAGCTGTACTGATTTGCCCAAAAGCTAACTGCGCCTGCCGAAAGTTCTGCATATCCCCGCTTAGCACCATCTCGGGAAAATCGGATTCAGCCATAAAAACATCAGTAATTTTTGAATTTTCAAATTCAAACCTCCCGGCATGAAAATCACATAAGATAAAATCCGTTTTACCCATATCAGCCAGTTTCATTCGCAAGCTACCGCCTCCCAGGAACGTAAGTGAGTTCAGAGATATATGGCCGTTGTTCCTCATGTCTCTGAAAACTATGGTATTAAGTTGAATATTTGCCATTCTGATATTGTGACGCATGGAATTCTCGCCAAAAAACTCCATATGATCAAATTGCGAATCGGCACACTCCAGGCTATAAAAAGTATTCAGCTTAAACACCATGCGCCCAATCTTGCTTTTATTGGAAATTTCCATTTCACCACCTTCGCTTTGCCTTTCATAACTAATAATCTGGCCAATATCTGAATTTGAACACTTCAAGATCGCTGGAGTGCCGGTCAGCGTCCCAAAATTAAATAGAAAGAGTTTTGCGCGATTCAAAGTGATTTCTCGAGATGCATTCCTCCTCATATCGCAATCCCGAATAATCACATCCTGTATAACAACATTTTCGTTCGCACCCAAGATTTCTATATTGCCTTTTTGCTCCTCGAATTCTACATTGACTTTATTGATATTCAATTCATAGGTCCCATAAATAAAAAGTGTCCCATATATATTTATATATTCAATCTCTGTTGATCCATTCATGTGTATGGTGGCAGATTGCAAGAAAGTAGTAACTCCGTTAAGGGTAATCGTACCAAAACTGGCAAATTGTACATCTGCTGCAAAGGTTACATTCTCGAAGAAAACATGCCCCGCCCGCTGATAATCACCAATAGTTACCTTTTCCTTGAAATGACAATTCCTGAATGTCAAATCTCCAACCGAAACCCCACTTGCATAATACAATGGCTCAGTCAAGGTAAATTCAAAAACTATTTCCTTGTTCTGAATAACAATATTTTTCCCATGAGATCCTGCACGGACTCTCCCTGCTAACTCTTCATTATACTCCACCTTTGAGAGTGGATTTAGATCTTCTGTCATATTTCCTACTTACTATTTTAGGTCTCAAGTGGGAGAAATCGCTTTTCAATTTTTTGATTTTGCTTCATTGAAAGGACACCTATAGTTCCGACTCAGAAAACCCCCACTCAAAAATGGTGGAGGATTGAAGGCTGCCATTTTTCTATAATTAGTTATAGCCTATCGAAAAGAACAATTACTTCACAAATTTACCCTTTCCTTCGAACGTTAGCAAGGAACTGTGGCATGTAAAAACAGCCTCGCCCGGCATACATCGTTCATTTATATTCCCATCCTCGTTGCGCGTTCCTTCCTGGAAAGGATGGTCGGTTCCATAAGTTTTTTTTAATATTTAAACCTCTACATTATGGAACAGTTACAAACAAGACTTGACGATTACATCATTAGGAGATTTTCAGACAAAAAATATGAGATAAAGAGCGATGGATTTAAAAATGAATAAATACAAAACAGCCGACCTCATTTTATCCTTTTTCAAATTAACTTTATACAGTATGGTTCAATCTTGAATATGATTTTGATAAAATTCATGTTATGAGTGAAGGTAATAAGTATTTTTACGTCAACTTGATGGGCGTTCAAAATTTTGACAGGCTAAACAATGAAACCGCAATTCAAATAACTGGAGAACTGATAGCTTTATCAAAGGATCTAAATATGAAGGAGGGAACTAACAAAGCGATGGAATGGTGCGAAAAGCTTGTAATCCGGGATTTGTCTGACCATGACAAAGCATTAGTGCAATATCTCCTTTCGAATATTTGGGTTAACAGGAGGGGGGAAAAACAAATGGATAGAACCCAATCCTGGGCTTGGGAACAGCCCGAACAGCAGGAAGAAATCCTTTGCCTGCGTCAGGCCATCAATCATCCCGGATTCCATGAATTTGCACCAGTGTTACATTGTCAGATTTATACCAATTTAGGGAATCGATTAAAATCAATCGGAAGATTTGTCGAAGCTCTTGAATATTGGGGCCGTGCATTAGATATAGATCCGAAGTTCGGCATAGCATTGGGGAATCTTGGAAATGGTCTTCTAGCCTAATCAAGCATTTTACATGACCCGGAACATCAGGCCATATTCCTTAAGTTTGCGCACTCCAATTTTTCATCTGCCTTATCGCCTGAAGCATTTTACGAAAGTCCCTATTACACAGATTTCAAGCCAAAAGTTCAACATAGACAAAAGTGGATTGAATCTATACTTGATATTGAAGGTATCACTAAGGATATGAATCTCACTGATTACGAGATGGGTGTTTCTGAGGAGGAGCGTTTGTACCGGCATTGGTGTTTAAAGAATAAATTATTCATTAATCCTCTAAACGATCTAGGAGCTTACCCAATTGCTAATCAGGATGTTCTTTTGTTACCCGATTATGTCACAGAAATCAACAAAACGCCAACTCTAATGGGGTTTTTTAATCAAATGAAACAAGAATTTGTTTCTGCGAGATGGCTTCTCTACGAAGGATTACACCCGAAAGATGTACATTATTCTGATCATGGAGTAGATCTTTATGATACACTTGATTACCCGAGTTATTCGCTAGCGGTTGAAAAAGTAAAAGCCGCTTTTCGTATTGTTTATTCCATTTTTGATAAAATTGGATTTTTCCTCAGTGAATATATGGAACTCGGAGTTAAGCCAAATAAGGTATCCTTTAAAACAATTTGGTATCACCATTTCGACCATTCTAACCGGATGAAAAACGTTCTTTGGGATAGATTTTCTACATCTGAAAATTGGGCATTCCGAGGACTATTCTGGCTTTCAAAGGATTTATTTGAAGACAATTTCATCAATATGACGGAGCCGGACGCACAGGTTTTAAGCGAGATCCGAAATCACATGGAGCATAAATATCTAAAAGTACATGAATTGCTCTTAACAAGCCGTGGAAAGAATAATTTAATTGACGTTGGATCTGGAGATAGCCTTGCTTACTCAATTAAACGCGAGGACTTAGAAATAAAAACGCTTAGACTGTTAAATCTTTCCCGGGCCAGTCTGATTTATCTATCAATGGGTATGCACCAGGAAGAGAAACAAAGAGAACGTAGGAATCCTTCTATAGATACAATGAAAATCGACTATGATATGGTCGATGATGACTTAAAAAAATAATCAGAGATTTTCACTAAAACTGCAATTGTTGGTCTTAATTATAAAAACTTAAGCTTAGATTTTATAAGAACTATTTGTCAACTTTTTCTCTTATGTTTTACAATCTTGCGTCTGATGATTATAAAATATTATAAAAGGAAGTATGCTTCTACGAAAGATTGGTGGCAATTGAAAGGATAAAAAAAATCGGATGGTTTTGACAACGATCAACCATCTTAGCAGCAGAGACGATCAAGTTATTCACAAATGTTGATAACCGCGCTTCAAATTGTGCGAAATATTGTAAATTGTTGTATTAAAATATTATCTCTATATGGCACGAAAAGCAGCAGGAATGAATGGCGATGACAATCGCTCCAGGGACAACGATGGTGAAGTACGTGCAAAACGTTCTGACACCCACATGGGAACCATTGAGGATCAATACGGACGCGACTTTGGCGTTCGATCGGATATGCAGCTCGGGAATTTTCTTGACGAGAACAATCTTCAATCTCTGCATCAGCTGATCCAGAGTAAGCTCGGTAGAGAATAGCCTTGAAAAGCAACTCACTGGCGATTGATTTTCTGAGCCAATCGGCTTAGCAAAGATTGCTTTCAGATCCTGCAAATCTAGAGACATTCGTTTTGCCAATTTCTATACAATTGACGGCACCCAAGGAAAAGCGGGGATCAGTCATCAGGCGCCTGAATAATAAGCGCTCAATACTTCCAATTCCGCTTATATCTATTCGCATCTGCTCAAATTCCTAGTCGTCAAAGTTCATAATTTATTGGCCTCCCTGGGAAATACAATTTTCGGCCACCAATCGTGAGCTACTGTTGACGACATGAATTTTCTCGTTTTCGATCATCCCTATGGCTTCCATGAGGTCTTCATCTAGAGTGTGAGGCTGCCTCAGCTGGAATGCGACTTACCATAAATGCATGCGGGATTTAATGGAATGCGGCTATATTGATTATGTGCCATCGTTTAACCCGTGCTTGAGGAGTTTGGTGTGGGTGGGGAGGAGAAACCTAGAATTAAGGGCGTCATTTGTTCTCCATGATCGCTAGAAAATCGGCCATTTCTCAAAGTAATCATTCCGGTTGCAAAAGATCGAAAAATTCTGGGATTTAGTTTTTCACCCAATCTTACACCATATCAATTATTTATTATACTCTACAACTTCCACAATTCCAGATGATTGAAGTTTATCAACAATTATTCTTATTGTTGTAGTTGTATTTATCTCACTTTTCCCAAATTTATTAATCCTTGTTCTGCTGAATGTAAATAATACCCTTTCCTTCGCCCGCGATAGGGCTACAAAAAATGCGTTCTTGTCCTCATCAGCTTGGCTATTAAAACTCCAAAATGCCGCATCTTCCAATCCAATAAAAATCACAGAATGATATTCAAGGCCCTTACTCTTATGAATGGTCATAACAGGAATTGAGTTCTTTCCTTCAATAATTTCAATCGCTTTAATAATATCCAAAGAGATTTCGTATTGCTTTTTAAGCAAGTTGATAAATTTTATGACAAGTTCATTTAAATAAGATCCGTTCTTATATTGAGGGTAGATATTTCGAATTTTATTCACACCGGCAAATTTCCCAATATCCTTTACTAGGTTAAAAATAGAGTCACCGCCAAAATGGGTTCCAAATTTTTTACGAAGTCCATTTATGAATTTTGAAAACTCCAAATGAAGCTGAAGTAATTGGTGATCCTCAAATCCAAAATTTAGGTTAAATAAAAAATTAAGAACAGATTCGAAATATCCTGTCGAATCTCGATCATATAGAACGTGAATAAAACTTGTGAGAAATATTATAATCTCTTCAGTAAGGAATTCCTGATATTCACCTTCATCCCTTGCTAATATATTTTTAGAATTGAGATAGTCTATAATTTGACCTGCATAAACAGGCAAGCTACTTTTAATTAAAATACAAATATCTCTGCATACAATTTTGTCCTCCTTCATCCATTTTACAATAGCTTCTTGCACTACTTTCATCTCTTGTTCCGGATTCTGAAAGGTCCAAAGCAACGCTTCGCCTTGATTGTGTTTCCATTTTGAAGAGGGTATTGCAAATTCAGCCTTATTTAATAATTCTTTAGCCAGATAATTTTGCAAGGTCACAAGTTTTGGAGTCGATCGAAAATTCATGGTTAGCGAAAATCTAATAGCAGAATGTCCTTTTAAATATTTTTGAAATATCCCTGGATCGGCTCCAGCCCAGCCCATAATTCGTTGTTTATCGTCTCCAACTGCAGTATAATTAATCATGCAGTCGCGAAAGCAGCTTTGGAGGAAATCATACTGCGCAAATGTAGTGTCTTGAAATTCGTCAAGAAAAATGTGCGAATATGTTAACTGGAGAAACCTTCTTAACTTGGGGTTAGAGTTCATAATTAGTTCAGCTAATCGCATAATCATTGGAAAGCTTAGAAAAGTGTTTTTACCTGATGTTAGAGCCATCCAAACTCTCAATCGCAATTCTTCATCTCTATTGTTTTTATCCAAAGGCAAAGACGTTATAGTCAAATATTTCTCCCATTTCTGTTTAGTTGTATTGAAATAGATTTCGTCAATAGACCTATAAGTATCTTCAATTGTTTTTTTCCCGAAAAATAGTTTATAATCTTTCCTTATTTTATAATCCTTAGGTAGTGAATTCTGGAATCTGTCAAGTAAATGTTTAGCAAAAGCGTCAAATGTCAATGAATCGAATCTTCGGCTCAAAGTTTCACCACATCGAAGTCTTACCCTAGCCTTTAAATTAAATGCCGCATCTCTTTTGAAACTAATCGCCAGAATTTTCTTGGGATATGAACATTTGTTGGTCTGCAGAAGAAAACAAGCTTTTTGCGCAAGTAGTTCAGTTTTTCCTGCTCCAGGTCCTGCAACCACTAACGTGTTATTGGGGCTCCTAATTGCTTTAATTGCATTTTCCTCGATTATTAATCCGTCAGCAGGGGCCCAATCTTCGGGTTCTATTTTTTTCATGTTTCTGCCGCTAGCAATTCTTCAATTCTGTCAAATAAATTAATAAAAACCGAAGGAAGCTTATCCTCCAGAATGCCATCAGGTATTTCCGGTAGAACCTGTATATGGGTTGCCGGTTTACCTCTTCCAAGAAAATGATATTTATACCATATCATTAATTGCTTTTGAGGTTCAGTATATAAATAACCATTAGTTTTATCAGATTTAAGCGTAGAATGAATAGCTGATAATAGATATTCATCAAAATCCTCTGCTTGCGTGCCTCTATCAGGTATCCTTGGTCCTCCACCTATTGGAAATGACTTCGGGCTCGTATAGAATTGGGGAAATGTTTCCAGCATCAAGAAATCAAGATCTAATGGATAAGAATAAAAAACATCGTATTTCTCAATATCCTCTCTCCAAGCTTGTAAATCGTTGATATCGTCATATTCCCATTCATGCATTCGATCAAATTCATCCTCGTCCAACTCACCGCCGCCCTCAACCTCAAGTAACTTACTTCTATTCTCCCCCCTCTTAATTAATTCATTCAATATATATTTTATTCTTCCCCAACCGCCGCCTTCTCTCTCGAGATCCATATCCAGCAAGGTGATACTCGGAATCTGAAGTTTCTTTAACAATTTCCAAATATGATTTACGAAACGATGGCCAAGAGGTGCAAAAGTGATACAATTATCATCAAAATCTTTATTCATTATTTTCATGAGACGAGTAAAAACCACCTCCTCACTATCTCCCTCGCCAATTACAACAAGCCTAGCGAAATAAATTTCAGGGTAATTTTGAACTGCTTGTTTGACATACTTATAAGCATCATCCTTCTTTTCGGGCAATTCTATATTATTCACCATTGTTGTGAATTTTTTAGAAATTCGGAAATGGTATATTGATTCGGGATCTATCCGTTTGATTATACTCGGTGAATGGGAAGTTAAAAATACCTGGGTATTAGTTTTTTTAGCTATCCCAAGCAAAACCTGCATCACCCTTCCAAGTAACTGAGGGGCAATATGATTTTCAGGCTCTTCAATTGCCAACAAAGTTAATAGTGGTCGTTTGATATTATCGATTTCATCCTCAATTGTTAACTTTTCCTCAATTTCTAACAAAGTACAAACCAAAGTAAGATAGAATAAGGATCTATAGCCATCGCCCAAATCATTTACATCAAACTTTCGCGATCCTGGTGCAGGGCTAAAATTAATTTCCAATTTCTTAAGGACAGCCTCTAATTCGCTACTGCCAAAATTAATATTGGAATCTTTAAACCTCAAATCAGTGTGAAATCTGTTCCAGATTTCCTGTAATGAATCCTGAATAGTTTTAAATTCCTTGACACCTTTAAATAATGAATTAGTCTCTTCAATGACTTTATCAAATTTTTTTTTAAAATCATCATCGTAATCAATATTATTTAGAACCCGATAAAGGATGGAGCCAGATGAATATTTTATTTGATCTGCAGGTTTTCGCAAAGCAGGTACATAAATCAATTGTATAAGGCTTCGAAGATAGCGGGGATATTGCTTTTTTGAATTGCCATCTTCTTCCTCTTCATCAGGGGTTTTTATAAAATATAATTGCTGCTCAATATCTCCCTGCTGACCCAGATTTGTCCTTTTCCATATTGCCTCGAGCCTAATCCGTAAATAAGGTGTTTGGCCCTGCTCTCCTATAACCATATCCGAAAAAAAACTGGGAACTGCCTCGTCCTTCTCACTAAAATCAATTCTTACTTCAATATGAAAATACTTAGCTTCTGAACTTTCGGGATACTCACTATCAGAAATATGAAAATCCTCCCTGTAAATCTGTTGTTCTGAATAATTACCAAACAATTTCCTAAGGGCTTCCAAAGCAGCCGTTTTTCCAGAGCTGTTTAATCCTATGAATGCAACAAGTTTCTCCTTTATGTCTATGCTCACTACTTCTGGTCCAAAACATCGGAATCCTTTAATTATTAATTTGGAAATATACATTGTAAGAAAATTATTTTAATAGTTTCAAGTCCATTTTCATTATATGGATTAATTCAATAATGATTATTTCAATGATGAGAAATTATTAAAACAGATTATGAATATTTGAAGCTTCTCGATCGCTGATTGTATAAATTTTAGATTTAAGCCAAAAGTATCACCAAATATCCGAAGACTATTTTCTTGTAATCAGTAAAACTTCATTTATATCGATGAAATAAGAGTTTCCACTTAGGCCGATATATTGACCTCTAAACTCAGAACCACATATAAATTAAGATTCTTTAAAGTTTCAGACATTTTGAAATGCAGTCGAAGCTGCCTCATCATATCAGTTCATGAATAGATACAAAAAAATCATTTGTTTCAACTGCCCTTCTGGCTTTCTTCTTAATAGCGTCAAGTAAAGAAATTCGTCCTTCCAATATAAATAGAATATCCATACCGTTCAATCCGATAATACTTGTTCTTTTACCACGGGCGAATGCTTCGAGTCCATCAGGAGTAAATCCAATGTAGCTGATAAATATGCCCCTAGCCCAAGTCGACTTTCCCTCCACCTTACCATTAAAAATCAATAGATCCTTTTGAGAACTAGGATTAGCCTGCCACCTAGCCTCAAGCAAATAAGCTTGACCCTCTAATTCGAAACTACCGTCTATTTCTTCGCCGACTAATCTAAAGGCATTTTTCGGTGATAAACTATATGCCGCAAATAATTTATTCAAAAATGTTTGAAAAGCATAGCCTATTCTCTGTGGCTCTAAGAAAGAGAGCTCCATATATTCGGCTTTTAATGTTATCAAATCAATTTCTTGTTTATTGCTTTGCGTCGGCTGAACCTTTTGTTTTCGAGGTAAACTATCGAGAAATGCTTTTTCCCACATTTCTGGGATTTTAAACCCAACAGCCGCGATCTGCTGGTTGATGATTTCTATTTCTTCTCTCGTGATTGGGTTCTTTTTGTTTAATCTGTATGGGATTGCTGTTTTCACAATTTGGAGTAATAAAGAACAAAATTGACTCCTTGAACCATCAAGGGTGGCTTGCAACAGATGAGTAACCGCTGGTCTCTTGCTACCGCCATTCCATAGATGAGCAACACCAGCTTTGGTGGCGCAACCAGGAAAGGAGATACTCGCATCGGCATACGGATGAGGATTGGCAGGAAGAAAGTCGTATAATAGGCTCGCCAATTCGCTAATTGCTTGTATTTCTTTCATATTCATATAGCGAGGTCTTCTACAATATAAAAATTTGTTGAGTCAATAGAGCTAAAAAGGGAGATTGAGCAGATCATTCTCGTCTACGACTTCCGCTGTCTCTCCATTTGTCGCCAAGTATAATATGGCGATTTCGGAAATAAGGCCAACTATTAATTTTGCGTATTTAGGTTCTAACCCTTCAAAATCAGCTTCTTTACCATGCCCAGTACCATATGCATTTCTTAATTCCAATACTCCTTGAATTGTGGTACCGATTCCCGACAAGATCTGCCGGATCGAAAGAACAGCCCTTTCACCTCGAGTCGCTTTTTTTGGCGTAAAATCCAGGGTGACGGTTGTTTCCTTCAGCAACCTAGCAATTGTCCAGTCTTTTTCGAAAGGGATGTTTTTATTTTTCAGAATGGACTTACACTCAGTCTCTATAAGCTCTTTTGCCGTTCCGATTGCTAAATCAGTGTCTTTGTATATGGCCTCATTCATGAGGCTAATCTTCCCATTGATATAGCTGGTATTAAGGTATTTTTTAATCTCCGTCCTTTGTGCCACTAAGGTCAGAATGCCATTGATATGTTGTACTCCTTTGAAAATGGGCCGGCCCGAAATCTCATCAACCGGAATAATTTCAAATCCATCAGAGGTAAGATGTTTATTATATAGCGCTAATATTTGCTGAACTTCAGTTTCACTCCCTCTCACCGCTGGGTGAATCGTTTCACAAAGAAATTGCAGGTATTTTTCGTCAGGGCATTGAGAGAGATTGAACCTACCATCTGCGAAAACCCAATCCAATGGCCAATCCGAATTCATAACAGCATGTTTAAAAATATCACCTGATGCATCTGAGAAACGATTATCCATGGAAGGGAGGCTACTCAAATCAAATAACCGACTCAAAAAAGCTGGTTCATCTTACCTACCGTGATACCATAATTTAGCAAGAGTCAAGCCATCGGCTATGTTTCTTCGGGTGATTGAGGTTATATTGTTAGAATTTTTTATCATTAACAAACAAATAATTTTAATAATCCTATGAATTACAGAATTGGGTTTCGATTTTGGCCTTTCTCTAAATACAAATTAGAATCCTCAAATTTCAAATATTCCTATCCCTTATCAAAATTAAAATATTGCTGATAAATCTAAATTATTTGAATTCCGTATGTCCTGTGTAGATGTTCCGATAAATTAAAGTTGTTCAGAAAGCGATAAAATTGTATAGTTCAAATATTCAATAATTGCTCTATGTGAGTGCCTAAGATTTGGGATAACAGTTGACTCCATTCTGGTTCCATGCTTCCCTCACATGCACATTAATGTCTAAGATATATGTGCCACTCATTTCCAACAATGCAAACTCCTTTGAAAATCCTTAATGTTGAAACTTATCAACAATCCTTTACAACTTTATTCCTTTTCTAATTAAAAATGACTTTTTTTGCTTTATAATGTTATATGATAGGATTTCAGAATTATTCATTGATTGGCAAAAACCTAAGTTTATTAATTCAAATTAAACTAATATCTTTAGCTTTTAAATGCTAAATTTATGAGTTATAAAAGCGAAACCATGTTTGAGATTGATGGATTTATTAATATTAAACAAGCAAGCAAATTAGCGACCGAATATTTAGGAAAAAATATAACGACATCAAACATTTCTTATCTTATTCAATACGGTCGCATAAAAAAAATTGGAGAAAATGGCACAACTCAAATTTCAAAAAATGAACTATTAAATTACTATAATTCGTACAATGGTCAAAGAGAAGTTTCCTGGAAAAATCAATTGGGTGATGACTTAAATTGGGCATTATCATTTGACCAATTCAAAGAGGCAGAAACCACAAAGCACGTTCATAGGCTACATCCCTATAAGGGGAAATTTATACCTCAATTGGTTGAGTATTTTCTTGATAAACACATAGACAAATTCAAAAAAGAAACCTATTTTAATAAGAGGGATATAATACTCGATCCTTTTTCTGGAAGTGGCACAACAATGGTGCAGTCCTCTGAACTTGGATTGAATGCCGTCGGAATTGATGTTTCCGCTTTTAATACTATGATTGGGAATGCTAAAGTAAGCAAATATGATCTGGATGATGTACAAATCGAACTTGACCGAATTACAAAGAAATTAAAGGACTTCTTTGCAAACTCTCAAACGAAAGAATTTGAAGAAAAACTTCTTAAAGCACTATATGAATTTAACCTTGAATATTTCCCCGTTCCCGAATACAAGTATAAAATTCATAGAGGTATTATTAATGAGGACAAATTCGGATCAGAAAAAGAAAAGCAATTTTTAGCTACTTACACTAAACTTGTTAAGCAATATGACATTAAACTGAGGCAGGATAAAACAGATACTTTTTTAGGCAAGTGGTATTCTCACCATATTCGGGAAGAAATTGACTTTGTCTTTACCGAAATTGAGCGAGTAAAAAATCTATCAACAAAGAAAATTATTTCAATAATTTTAAGCAGGACAATTCGTTCATGCCGAGCAACAACTCATGCCGATCTTGGGACTCTAATAGAACCTGTTACGGCTACGTATTATTGTTCTAAACATGGTAAGATGTGCAAACCTCTGTTTTCTATTGTTAAATGGTGGGAGTCTTACTCAAATGATACCCTTAAACGATTGTCTCAGTTTGACAAATTAAGAACTGAAACATTTCAGACATGTATTACTGGAGATAGTAGAACTATTAATATTTATGATGTGTTAAAGAGACAAAATCCAAAATTCGAGAAATTAATTAGAAAAAATAAAATAAATGGCATCTTTTCTTCACCACCTTATGTTGGATTGATTGACTATCACGAACAGCATGCTTACGCGTATGACCTTTTTGGCCTTAAACGAAAAGATGATATGGAAATTGGACCACTTTTTAAAGGACAAGGAAAAGAGGCAAAACTCAGTTATATAAAAGGAATTTCTGATGTCCTCATTAATTGTAAAAAGTACTTAGTAAAAAATTACGATATTTTCTTAGTGGCAAATGACAAGTACAATCTGTATCCCACAATTGCAGAAAACGCTGGAATGAAAATCGCAAATCAATTTAAAAGGCCAGTATTAAATCGAACAGAAAGAGATAAAGCAGCTTATTCAGAAATTATTTTTCATCTAAAGAGAAAATCGTGAATGAATTTTTCCAAAACCTCGGATTATCTCTCGATCACATTAAGGCATTTAATACTTTTTTCTCTGACATTAACAATTACGTGATTCCGACGGAGCAAGATGATTTTGATATCTATAATTCAAATTTAAATTCATTAAATCAGATTTTTTCAAACATTAAAGCATTTGATGAACTTTACAATGAAAAGAATAGGCAGATGATTCTAGCCGATTTATTTGAGTATATTTTTTTAGGTCGGGGATTTTATGCGATGGGCAACAGAAGGAAAAATATTGTGGAGAAGGAAACTTTTGTAAAGGGAATCTTAAACTTCGTAAATCTTCTAATGTGCTATGAATCCATTACAGTCATGGTAAATAGAAGAAATGCTTTCCTTAGGCACTTGGTAAGTATCATTCCTTCAATATCTACAGAAGAGAAATTTGCAGCATTGTTATCATGGGGGCATGAAATTGGGATTCCAGATTCGCAGGCTAGTAAACCATTAAACAATTATTTTGATAAGCTTTTTCCTAAGACTGCAGGAGGCCTTTGGCATGAGCTTTTAGTTTATGTTTTTATTTTGAGGAATAATTTTGGTTATGTTCTTCCATTGCTTCTCCATCAAAGGATTTATAGTAAAGAAGATCACTTAGTACCTCCAGATTTCTTCTTAATAACCTTAGATAAGCGTCTTTTTGGAATTGAAGTTGGCTCAAAAAAGGAAATTCAATCTGGTTCTTTTTCTCTTAAGACCTCCATACCTACAGCTACTATTGATACTATTAATTCAAGAAATTCTGATAGATGTCCAATTTGTAAAAAATGGATCAATTTTTGCCCCTTTGTTATAGATAAATTTTCTGATTTTGCATCAGATATATCAAGATCTGAAGTGAGATGCTTAACAGATTGTAATATATATACCTCTCAACAAATTGCAAATGGCGACTGCAAATATTCCAAATATTCACGATCTAAGATTCAAGCTTCGCATGGCGACCACCTTTATGCTGATGGAAAACATTATCACTATTCATGTGTCCTAAATAATGTGTCTCCACAAAAAAGGCAGGAAATTATTAATGCTCAAGATAATACCGCAATAAAAACTCACTTACCATATTATCAAGGACTTGAAGAATTGCTTTAAAGGGGAGCAAAAGGAGCTGATGATTAGGTATAATTATCATTTTTTGGGAAGAGGTAAACCAAGCACTCATATCGGAGTATTATCTAATATGAAAGTCGATGAGATTAGGAAATAATTTACCTCCCGTTTTTGTTGATATTTTTAAAAGGATTGCTGAAATATTGAAAATAAAAGTGTAGATGAAAAAAGTTAACCCTGAAAACTGGATGCAATTTAGGTTTGCTTACGCAGGATGTAGATTCCGGAGCATATTGGGGGCGG
>Ga0302221_10001258_pt1 | contig 16611 bp, 2 predicted proteins | sample II_Palsa_E2_1_FD_193517 | JGI IMG/M metagenome (GOLD analysis project Ga0302221, IMG submission 193517) | Peat permafrost microbial communities from Stordalen Mire near Abisko, Sweden - II_Palsa_E2_1 | ecosystem: Environmental > Terrestrial > Soil > Palsa > Peat permafrost | place: Sweden... | reverse complement strand
ACTTTATAATTTAATATATAAGTTTTTAATTAATAAAAGAATAAACTTTATTATAATTAAATTCGAAATTATTAATAATAAATATATATTTTATATTTTCTTTTAATTTTATTATAAATATAAAAAATTATAAAATAATAATATAAAAAAGAATATATATTAAGAATAAAATATTAAATAAAAATAAAAATAAAAATAATATATTTAAAAAAATTTATTTAAAATTAATTATAAAAATAAAGCTTTAAAAATTAATTAATTATATTTATTTTAATAAACTCGAAAATATAAATTAAAAAGTATTATAATAAGTATTATGTCTTTTATTAATTAATTAATTAATTTTAATCTTATTATATTTATCTTTTTATTTATTTTTATTTATTTTTAAATATTTTATTAAAAGTAAATAATATTTATAATATTATATATATTCTTTTACTTTGTTATTCTTTTTAAAAAACGATTATTTTTTTATAATAAAATATTAAAATTAATCTTATTAAAATTAATCTTATTAAAATTAATCTTATTAAAATTAATCTTTTTAATAATTTTAACTTTAATAAAATCTCTTTTTAATTCTTTTTAAAATAATTAAAAAGATTAAAATCTTTTTTTATTAATAAATTCTTTAAAAAAATAACTTAAAATATTTATTAATTTTAAGATATTTAAAATATTTTTAAATTTAATAAAGTTTTTATAAATTATATTTAAATTATATAATTAGTTTTTAATTTATATATAATCTTTATTTTATATAATTTATAATATATAACTTCTTTTTATAATAATTTAATTTAATATATTTAATAGTCGATTTAATATATATATTTTAATTTTATAATAATTTGAATTACTTTTATTATAAATAATTATTTTAATTATAAATAATATATCTTAATAAATATTCGATTTATTATAATATATTAAGACTCTTAAAGTAAAATAAGAGGCTATTTTTAAATAATATAATTAAAAGCGAAGTTTAAAGTTAATATAAAGAGAGATAAATGTGACGAACCCAGACTATTGACTTTATTATAGTCACTTTTACTTATAGTATGCACAGGTGTAGCGAGTGATCAAAAGGGCAAGAGGTAGTACTATTGAAGATCTAAAGCTAAGGAGGGAAAGAGAGCAAGAGAAGAAGTCAGAGTATATCTTTACAGACGTGTTATAAGTCTAATTTCAGACTAGACCCCTTGTAAAGAGCCCGTAAGCTCTATGCGCTTTATAGTCACTTGACTTTAAAGGTAAGACCGTGACAATAAAAAGTTAATTCGATTTTAATATTTATATATAATTAATTATATAATAAAATACTTTTATAAATCTCTTTATAAATCAAAATGATTAATATTATAAATTATATAATAATAAACTTAATTTAATAATTAAAAGATATATTTAAAGTATAAAAAAATATAAATAATTTTTTATATTATTTAATAACTTTAAAATAAAATAAAAAATATTTTTATTTTATTTAATTAATTTTAAATATAGTCTTATAATAATTAATAATATAAATTAATTAAATTAAATTAAAAAGATGTTTTTAAAGACTAAGATATTATATAAACTTTATATAATATTTATATTAATATAAAAGTCTTTGAAATTTAATAAGTTTATTATAATTCATTTAAAATTAAAGACTTATTAATTATAATAAAAAATAATATTAATCTCTTTATTATATAAAGACTTTATTTTAAATAAAATAAATTAAGATTTAAAACTGAAGATTAAAGTCATTATTATAAAGATTAATAAATAAAGAATAAAATATATCTTATTAAATATATTATAAATTCGAAGAAATAATTATATTTATATTATAAATATTTTATTTAATCACTGCACTTATTATATAATCACTACACTTATTAATATATTAACCCCTTATTTATAAAGCATTGACTAATTAAAGAGAAGTACTAGTTTCAATATATAAAGACTATATAGTTCACTTTAATAGAATCAATAAGTAATAATCTTAAAGAATATATAATATTATACGTATTCTATGTTTTAAGACCCGACTGTTCACTATTTATTTAACCGACATTGATTAATAGTCAATCGTATAGATTATTAATAATTAAAAAGGTTTATATAAAAGAGACTGAATTGAGTATTATTTAAGACAAATAGACACTTTACTTAATAAAGTGTTAAAAGAGTTGACTATTTATTATATATAAGGATTGAGAGCTTATATTTAAGATATTATATTTAATTGAAAGTATAACTTTAAAGATTTAAAAAGAAGTTACGTATAAAGATTGAGAATATTACGCTTAAGATATTATATATAGTTACGGATTAAATCTACGTTTATTATATAGAATAAGTGCGTTTACGAAGCTTTAAAAGAGATTAAATATAAAGGTTAAAAGTTTACACTTAAGATATTATATTTAAAAAGACTCGAGTCGACGTTTATTACGTTATATGAGTTATTTAATTAAAAATCGTGCCTTTAACCCCTTTTAACATTTATAAATACTTTTATGAACTTATTAAAAGAATATAAAGTTAATAACTGACTATTAAACCGAGTTAATACTTTATTATTATATTTATAAACGATTATAGATTTATTATCTGTCTTTATAAACCGTTATAAAAGACTACTCTTTTTTTAACATCTGTGAATACTTTTATAAACTTATTAAAAGAATATAAGAGTTAATACTTAATTATTATATAAAGTTAATACTTAATTATTAAACCGAGTTAATACTTTATTATTATACTTACGAATTATTATAAACGTATTACCCGTTTTTATAAATCGTTATAAACTATTATAAGGCCCTTCTTTAATATTTATAAATATCTTCACGATATCAAACGATTTTTTTACTTCTTTATCAAAGCTCTTAATTAATAGACTTAAAAAGCTCGACTTTTTTAATTTATATTTTATTTAATAAACACTTAATAAATATATAAACTCTTATATTAAGTATTAAAATAAATGTCTAGAAATCGAATATAAATTTTAAAAAGACGATAAGTTATATAAATATTCTTAAGACAATTTTATAAATTAAAATAAAGATATTTTTAAGCTTATTTATATAAACGACTTAAAAAGACTTTAAAATCACTTATGAAATTGAAGAGTATTTATATTAAAGAATAAAAAGAATCTTATAAAAAACTTAATAAGGCTTATAATAAAAGACTCGATTAACGACTTTCAATAAGAATAAATAAACGAAGAGATTAAGAAATAAATTATATTAAAACGGCTATACTTTATTAAATTATAATATTAATATTCAAATCTTAAACCCGTTAATAATATACTTTAAATAAAAGTATTATAATCTTTAACTTTTTATAAATATATTATTACAACTTTTTAATTAAGCTTGTCAAATAAATATATAGAGTTAATATTTAATTATTATACGACTATAAAGAGACCGCCTCTTTAATATTTGCGAAACACTTTTATAAACTTATTAAAAGAATATAAAACTAATATCTGACTATTATATAATTATAAAAAGACCGCCTTTTTAATATTTATAAGACATTTTTATAAACCCGTTAAAAGAATATAAAACTAATACTTAACTGCCGTATAATCATAAAAAGACTCTTTTTAAACATTTATAAATATCTTCACGAGTCCGTTAAAAGAATATAAAGTTAATACTTAACTATTATATAAAGCTGGCACTTCATTATTATACACTTATAAATATAGAACTCTTTCTATTCTTTTTATACTTTTTATAACCGTTATATACTTCTTTTATTTATTATAAGCATTCTTTCACTTATTATAAATTGATGAAAGTCAAAAGAAATAATGTCAAAGAATTGACTTTATATTTATAACTTATATACAGTCTGTAAATAAGCTTTATAATTTATTTACGAATTATAAGAATAGTTTTATAAACCGTAATATAACTTATAAACAAGTTTAAAAGACCGCTTAAAACGTAATTAAAAAGGCAATTTAAAGGGAATTCTTTATACACTCGTTTATATTTTCTTTATATTTTTACGGTTTTATTAAAGCGATTATAAAGGCTATATAAGTGGTTTTATTTTCAAGTGCCGTTAATATTTAATCACTATACTTATTATATAATCATTATATTTATTAATGTATTAACCCTTTATTTATAAAGCACTGATTAAATAAAGAGAAGCATTAGTTTCAATATATAAAAACCACGTAATTCACTTCAATAAAATCAACAGTTAATAATCTTAAAGAGTATATAATATTATACGTATTTTATACTTTAAGACCCGACTGTTTATTACTTGTTTAACCGATATATTTAAAATATTATATTAATAAATATTTATTCTTATTATTCTTAAAATTAAAATAATAGATTATAAACTTAAGAATAAAAGACTTTATTAATTAAAATAAAACGAAGTATAATTTATAAATATAATTTATAAGATTTATACGATCGTATAAATAAGTTTAAATTAAGAATATAATTTATTATAATTTAAATAAATAAATACTTCTTTTTATATTTAAAGTATTTATTAATTAAAATATTAAATATAATATAAAAAAGAGCTTAATATATATTGAAAATAAAAACCTCGAATAAAAGTAAGAATAAAAACAATATTATTTAAAGAAGAAATAAATAGAATCGATTATATAAAGCTTTAAAAGTTAATTCTTTATATTTATTTTAATAGACTTTAAAATATAAATTAAAAGTCAAGTAATAAAATAAAGTAAAAAGTATATTATTATAAGTAATAAAAAGAAAATCTTAAATATTATAATAAGTATTATCTTTTTTAATTAATTAATCATTTAATTATTAGTCATTTGACTTTTATTTAACTTTAGTCTTATTATATTCGTCTTTTTATTTACTTTTACTCATTTTTAAAAAATTTATTAAGAGTAAATAAAACTTATAATATTATATATATTCTCTTCTTTCTCTTTTATTTTAAAAACTATTCTTTCTTTATATTAAAAACGTTTAAACGTTTAAATATCAAATCTATTAAATTTATTAAAATAAACGTTTATTTCATTAATCTTTTTATTATTAATAGTCTTAAATTATTTTAATAAATTAAAACCGACTTTATTATCGTTATTAATTCTTTTAATAATCTTGACTTTAATAAATCTTAATTTTAATCTTTTTTAAAATAATTAAAAAGATTAAAATTCTTTCTTTTATTAAGAAATTCTTTAATAAAATAGTTTTAAAATATTATTGACTTTAAACTTATAGTTTATATTATTGTCTTTAAGTATTTAAAACCTTTAAAATACTTTTAATAATAAAGCCCTTTGAATTTACTTTAATTCTTTAAGTTTAATAAGTCTTTCGACTTAAAACAATAATAATAATCTTTTTATTCTTTTAAGAAGTCTTTTATCGATTTTATTTATAGAATTAATACTTCTTTAACTTTTTATTTAAGTCAATTTAATGACTTTAAAAATAAAGCTTTTATTTCTTCGAGAAGACTCTCTTTAACTTTTAATTATAAAATTAACACTTTTATAGTCTTTTTATTTAAATTAATTTGACTTTAATAAAATCGACTTTCGACTTAAAGACAATTATAAAAATAAGGTTTTTATTCTTTTAAAAAGATTTCTTTTAAATTTAATCTATAAAACTAATACTTATATAATCTTTTTATTTAAATTCGTCGACTTTTTATTTAATGAATTATATTTTAATTTATTTTTAAGTTTCTTTAATATTATAAGATTTTAAATAAAATTAATAGTTTTATAAAGTTTTTAACTTTCAATCTTTTAATATAAATCCTTTAATATAAATTTATAAATCCTCTTTTTTAAATTTAAATTAATCGACGCTTTTAATTTTATTTAAATATATTAATTAAACTCTTTTTTAATTAATTTTAAATCTCTTTCTTTAATTATTTAAAAATAAGAAATCGTTAATTATATTTAATATAACTTTAAATTATCGACTATTTCTATTATTAAATAAGATTAAAAGAAGTATTAATTAATTATATAATAAACTCTATTAATCTTTATTAACATATAATATTAAATTCTATCTTTTATTTAAAATAAACTTCTTTTTTATCTTTGTTTTAAATAAGCTTTTCTTTTATTTATTAAGTATTACTTTCTTTTTATTATTACTTTTATTTTATTTTATTTTAAATAAACTTTTCTTTTTTTTAAATAAAGTTGACTTTTTGATTAATTAATTATAAATTAAATTTTAAACTTTAATACTCTTTTAAAACTAGAATTCGACTCTTTTATAAATTAGAAATTAAAATTAAATCTTAAATAATAAATATTGACGTTTTACTTTTATTTATTTTAAATATTAATCTCTTATTACACTTATTATAATTTAAGGGTTCGTTTTATCATCTCTTTATTTTATAAATATAAACGTTAATAATCTAAGAATTCATTATATAATAATAATATTCTCTTAAAAATACAATATAATTAATAATATAAAAAGTTAATATTAAGACTCTTTTAAAGAAAAGTAAGTATTTAATATATAATTATAACTTTTATTCACGATTATTAACGTTTGAATTATATATATATTAATTTATAAAATTGATATAAAGTCTTAAAAAAGCTATTTATTTAAATTAATAATAATATTTATTCTTTAATAATATTTATTCTTTAATAATATTTATTCTTTAATAATATTTATTCTTTAATAATATTTATTCTTTAATAATATTTATTCTTTAATAAAGTAATAAATTAAAAACTAACGTTATATTTAATTAAGAGCTTCCTTTTATTATAAAGGCTTTTTAAACCGATTATATATTAATATTTCCTTTGAATTTAATACTTTTAATTTATAATTAGTCTTTATATTTTAAAATTATTTATTGTTTAATTTAATTATTTATTATAATTGTTTTAACTTTTATTATTATTAAAATAAATATATTATTGTCATTATATTAATATAAGAATAAAGACTTATATAATAAACTTAATATAGTCAATTCTTATTTATAATTATTAGTCTTAATTATTTAAAGTTTTGTTTTTTATATAAAGACATATTAATTTCTTTAATTAAATTATAACGAAGTATAATATTTCTCTTTTTAAAAGGTTTTACTTTAATTTTATATCTTATATTAAATGTTTCTTTTTCTTTTTATCGTTAATAAGTCTTTTAATAAATAGCTTCTTTAATATCTTTTTCTTTTATTTAAAATTATTAAGCTTATAATTTAAAAAGCTTTAATTTATTTATTATTTCTTTTATAAAAATAGTCCTTTAAATTAAAAATTTAAATTCGATTAATAAAATAAACTCTTATTTATAAATTATATAAAATAATATATATTTAATAAGTTTATAAACTATAATTCTATTTATAAATATTATTATTATTAAATTTATAACTTAATCGTTATTGAGTTTAAACAATATATTTTTTAAGAATTAATGACTTTATTTAATTACTTTATTTTTAAGAATATAATATATAAAGACTTAAACTTTATTAACTCTTTATTTATTAAAGAGATTAATTACTTCGCTTTTAAACTCTTTGTCTTCATTAAGAATTATTCTTTAAAAGACTTTATAATAATAAATAACGTCTTTTTAAATAAAGAGAATAATTATTTTAATTTCTTTATTTAAAACAGTTTTAATTTCAATTCAATTATTTATATTATTTAAATTATTATCAAATATTACTTTCCTTTTTATAATAATATATAAATAATATCAATGACTTATTTTTCTATTAATTTATTTAAAGTAATTAAATATAAAGCTTTCTCTTCTTATTATATTAATCGAAATTAATATTTTAAATATAATTTAATATAATCTTTAATGTCTTTATAATTAATATTTTAAAAGTATTATTATAAGAGTTAATAATAAATACTTTCTCTTCTTTTATATCCCTTTTAATTATAAATATCTTTTAAAATCTAAGTTTATATCTCTTCTTTATTAATTATTAATATAATAAACGTTATAACTTTCGTTTATAAACTTTATATTTTAATACTTCTCTTTTAAATCTATGAAATTCTAAAACGCTTATATTTTTTAACTTTTTAAATATAATTAAATAAATAGTCATTTTAATAAACTCTTTATTATATTTAATATTAATGATAAACGTCTTATATTTTAAATTATGATTTAAACTTAAATTATTATTAAAACTTAATTTATTATTAGAACTTAATTTATTATTAGAACTTAATTTATTATTAAAACTTAATTTATTATTAAAATCGACTTCTTTTTTAATTCTTAATTTAATAATAATATCTTTTATATATTAAAAGATCTGTCTTTTATTTTAAAGTTTTAAGTCTTTTTCTTTATTTTAATCGTCTTTATTTTAATTATTCTTAAGTTTTATAAGACAGATTTTATAAGCTTTAAACTTAAAAAAGATTTAATTATTAATATCTTCTTTTTTATTAAATTAATTATTATATAATTAATATTTTAAAATAGTTAATAACTGTTTTATTTAATTATATTATAAATATATTCATATCGGGTTTAAAAATAAAATAATATTTAATAAGTTAAACTTATAACTTCTTTAAAATCTTAAATATCTCTTTATATTCTCGTTTAATAACGTCGTACTTTCTTTTTACTTATAATTAAATATTATTCTTATATTATATAAAGCGAACTTTTTTAATTTTAAAAGTCTTTTATATTAATATTGTCAACAAATAATTTAATTACTTTTAAATTAATATCTTTTAATATTAAATTTATAATTTTAATAAATTATATTATAAAATTAATAACTCTTTATAATAATATAATATTTTATAAGAGTTTAAATAATATAAAGAATATTATTAAGTCTTTATTTTTAAAGTGAAGTAATATTTAATTATAATTAAAATATAAGTCGGTTAAACTTATAATATAATAATTTATAAACTCTTTTATAAATTTATTAATTAATAATAATAAATTGACGTCTCGTCTTATTATTATATTTAAATATATAATTGAATTAATCAATTTATAATCTCTTAATGTCTTCTTTTTAATTAAAAACTATAAGTTTTTATATAGTCTTTTAAAGTATTTTAATATTCTTTTATTTAGTCATTTTTTAAATATTTTTATTATTAATAATAATAATAACTTTAAATATAAAAAGTTCATTATTTATTATATTTTATATTCGATAATATTAATAAAAATAAATAATGAAATATATTTTTAAATTTAATTATATTTTAATTATTCGAATATAAAGACTTTTTTTTTATTAATAAATACTTCTTTTAAAAGTATTTATTTAATCGATTATAATTCATTAATTATAACGGGTTATACCCGTGCCGTGATCAGGACTACGTATAGACACGTGACTACGCTAGCCACTGATCGTTTATATTTCTTATAGTCGATATACGACTTTTATTCTTTAATCTTTTATCTTTATATAAATATAAGAATATTGTTTACAATATTATACAGTCATTTTATAACATTAATATTAAGCTCTTTTATTTACTTTAATATAAGTCGTAATTATTTTAAAATATTTAAAAATTTAAATAATATATATGATTAATATATTTTAATTTACTCTTATATTATATCTTTTACTTTCGATTAATTATATTAATCTCGTCGTCTTTTAAATTTCTCGTCTTTTTTATTTATTTTATTAATTAATTATATTTTCTTATCTTTTATTTTATAGATTATATTAATTATATAATTCTTAATTCTTTTTTAATAAAAATTAAATAAGTATTTTAAATTAAAATATAATGAGAAGTCTATATATATATTTATAAATTTATAAAATTTTAATTTTAAAAATAAAAAGACAGATTAATATAATATAATTCGCAATAATTTAATATTTTATTCTTTTTTTTATTTAAGAATTTATTTTTAAGTTTTATAATTTTATTCTTTATAATATATAAAGAATTAATAATAGTCTTATAATTATCTTTATTAATACTTTCAATAATTTTAAATTAATTTTAAGCTTTATATAAATAACTCTTTTATATTCTTTTTATTTTTATATTAATTTTAATACTTATAATTACTTAGTCTTTAAGTCGTAAAATAATATAAAGACTAGTTTGTCTTTTTTATTTTTATATAATCACTTTTATAATATTGAATATATTAATTCTTTAATTATAAAGCACTAATTAATTAAAGGAATATAATAGTTTCAATATATATAGACTATATAACTCACTTTAATAAAATTAACAATCATTAATTCTATAAGAATATATAATACTATTCGTATTTTATAGTTTAAAACTCGACTATTTTATATATTATTAAAGTGATATAAACATTGATTAATGAATATATATAGATCAATAATATATTTGATAATTATTATTTATATTTTAATATAATCTATTAAAAAGTCAAAAGTTGAAGATTACGAATTATTATTAATACTCTCTTCTTCTTTAAGTTTATTATTTATTAACGACTATTTATTCATATTTTAATACGACTTATTAAAAGTTTGAAAGTTAAAGATTATAAACTATTTATTATCTTTATATACTTATTCAAGTCTTAATATGATTTATTAAAAGTTTATAAACGCGAATATAAACTTTTATAAAACTCTTATCTTTAATCTCTTTGAATTTCCAAGCCCTTATCTTTTTTATACTCTTTATAAACTTTTATAAACTCTCTTTCTGTCTTTATAAACTGTTATATACTCCTTTTATCTATTATAAAACCTTTTTCACTTATTATAAGCCTTTCTTCATTTATTACAAACTCTCTTCAATCTCTTATATTATTTATAAACGTTTTACGCTTTTTAATATAATAGATATAAATGAGTAAATCAATAAAAGTTAAGAGAAGTAAAGTTAAAAAGTCGACTTTAAATCTATAAGCGATATTAATAATTATATTAAGTTTAAAACTCTCGAATATAAATACTTTAAGTTTATAAGTGACGACTTATAGAAATAATATAAAGAAAACTTTATAAACTTTATTAAAGCTATTTTTAAAGTTAATAACTTTATAACTATTTATACTTTATAAAACTTTTTATATAAATATAATATATAAATTAAAAAAATAAATATATTATTGTTATATAGTCTTTTTATAATACGTTATAAGAGAAAGGCTTAATAAAATGAAGTTAAAAAGAGATTTAAAAATAAATCAAAGATAATAAAATTTATAATTCCTTTAAACTCAATAAAATGACTAGTTTTATAATTGACCCGTTTAATCAAACTTAAATTATAAATTAAAACAGTTTTAAAATTGAATTTATAAATCAATTTATATTTAATATTTAAATTATAAATTAAAATATACTCGACATTTAAATTATAAATTATAATACTTTAAAATATAATTTAAACTCTATTTATTATTAAAGTTATTAATACTTAAACACTTTTGATTAAGACTTATAATAAAGAGTTAATTAATTTAATCAAGTTTTATATCGATGAATTTAAATATAATAGTGAAAATATTAACTTCGACTTTAAATTAATTATCTTTATAAACTTTTATTATAAGACTAATATTCTTAAATAAGAGTTTAATTAAACTTATTTTATTATATTACTCGGCTTAACTTTTAATTATTATTATATTAACTTTAAAAGTAAACCTTTTAATATCTTTTTAATAAATTATATAAAGCTATATATAAATACTTTAAAAGACTAGAATATAAGCGTAATATCTTTATTTAATAAAATTCGATCAAATTATAAACTATAATTAATAAGAATATAAAGAAGTATATAATAAAGTGTTTATAAATTCTTATTAAAGACTTTCGACACTTATAATATAATTTTGACAAAGCGTTTAAAATAAACGAGTTCTTATATAATAAGCTTATTATAATTTATTAAGAATTAGAACTTTGTAAATACGTTTATTATAAGTTTATAAACACTTTAACTGGCTTTATCAACGATTTACAGTCTTTTATTATAATGTATAAAGCTTTTAACTCTTTTAACAATCTTTAAGCTTTTATTACAGACTTATAAAACTTATAAATTGACTTAAATACTTACTTTATAAACTATTGTAATCGTTAATAATATTTGTATTAAATAAGTCTTATTTATAATCCTTATAATAACTTTTATATAAATATATACTCTTATAAACAAATTGATTAAAAGTGCTTTATTTATAATAAGAAAGGATATTAATCTATAAAATATATTCAAAAAGAATATAATAAATTTAAAAAGAGACTTAATAATTAAATTAATTAATTTATTTTAAATTATAAAAGAAAAGATATAAAAAAGTCTTTTAACGAGTTAATAAAAGCTTTTATAATCGACTTTGATTTAAACGCTTAAGAATAAAAGACTTTAAAAGCGTTTTTAATTATTTACGGACTTTTTATAAATAAATAAGCCTTTAATATTTATTATTATATTAATTGACCGCTTTTTTATACACTTAATTATACCCGAAAACTTATTTATAAACTCATTCATTAAATTTATTATAGACGTTATAAACTGTAAATAAGACTTATTTATATATATCATTATAAAACGCTATACTTTTAAAGAATTCTATAATATTATAATCGACATAAATGTCTTTAAGATGTCAATTATAAATTACAGACAATACTTGGCATATAAGTCTATTATAAATGACAATACAGATATTAATATTATATAAATTAAAGCCGTAAACATTTAATTCAATATTGACTTAATTATATCAATTGAATTAATTATAATCAAGAGTTTAATTAGTTTAATCGACTTTTATATAATGAAAGCAGACACTTCTTTTTTATTTTACTTTATAAACATAAATAAGTTATAAGTTTATTATAATAATATTATAAACATTTTAATTAACTTTGTATTTATTATTTTATTAATTATACGACGATTCGGACATCCGTTTCTTATATAAAGAGAGGCTTTATAAACTTATATTTAAAAGTCCTTTGATTATAATTTATATTATTTCATTAATATTGAAATCTATTATTAATATTGCCGTTTCGGTTATTTATCAATTAAAAAGCTATATAAAGTCTTTAAGTATTTTAAATATAACGATATTAATAAATGAATATTTAATTATTTAATTAAATACTATTCTTTTTATTAGAAATACAAACGTTCTTTAAACCGATTTAAGTTTACTCTTTATAAAGACTTTGATTTTAATTACTTAATATATATAGACATTATATATATTAATAATAGTTTAGTTTTATATATAATCGACGAAGTAATATATTATTAAACCGCTTATTAATTATAAAACATATTTATAAAATATATTTAAAACATTTTATAAGCTTATTAAATCGACATATATATTAAACCTTTTAAATATATTATTTACAACGCCGATAAAAACTTCGTTAATAAGGAATTTTAATAATACGTTATAATTATAATTATTTTAATAAAAGCTGTCTTAGTCGAAGAGTATTAATTTATTAAACTCGTCGAACGAACTCATTTAACTTTATAAAGAGCTTATTAAATCATTATAAACGAGTGTAAAGACATTTAAAAGGAATTAACTTTATAAATAATTATAAAAGCCGTTAATAATATTATTAACTTTAATAAACTAATGTCAATCCTTTTAGTCTATAAAGCCTATTTTAAAATAAGTAATTTAAACTCTTTTACTTTATTTATTATAAATCGGACAATTATAATATAAAAAGCAATGACTGAAATAATCAAATTATAAATTAAATAAACTATTAATAACGTTTTATATTATTATAACAAATTTAATACGACTTTAATTCATAACTTCTTATTTAATTTTAAAGTCTTTATATAATATAAAAGTAATAATTAAATTAAACTTTATTGTTTATTAATTATAAAAAATGAAATATACCGTGTATAACTTTTTAATAAACTGATTAACTTTAGAAATATATTTGTAAAACTCTTCTTTCAGTTTAAAACTATTTATAATATTGAATTAAACGAATTAAAAGCACTTATTTCTACTTTAAAAATACTTTAAGAATTTATTAAGTCAATTAAACTTATTACGTTACTTTTTATAAAGCGTAGTCAAAAACGTCTTTAAAAACACCTTGTGATTAAAAGTCATTTAACTCTTATAAATACACTCGTAAATCAACTTTTATTTATAAATATATCAATTCTAATATAAAAAGCCTTATTTATAAACTCATAATATAAGAAGATTAATAGACTACTCGAAAAGAACGCCTTTACGACTATAATAAAAAATGACGTTTTATAAGACGTTTATATATTCAATTCATAATTTATTAATAAAATTAAATACTTTAATATTAATAAAGCTTTTAAAAAATAAAGGCTTATTATATAAGCTTATAATAATTAAAGAAAGGACTTAGTCTTTATATAATCGTTTATAATTTAATGAGTCAATTAATAAATTATACTCACACTTATATTTAAACTATAATAAATTAAGTTTATAACCTTTTATTTATAAAACATTTCATAGACTTATATATATTCCGATATTTATTTAAATAAAGACCTCTTTATATAATTGTTTTCTGAATTTAATTTATATTTAAAGACAATTTTATAAGTTATAAAACTCTTTTATAAAGTATTAAAAGTTAGAAATTATTAATATTACGTCTATAAACTCAAGATAAAATAGTCGACTTATAATCTATACTTTTTATATACTTCTTTAAATAACTTTAATATCGTCGGACTTTAAATAAACGATATTCTCTTCTTTATAAACTAGACTTTTATAAATGTTAAAGAGATTAAATTATAAAAAGTTAAGTTCTTGACGAAGTTATAAGAATAACGGATTAAATAGACTTTAATTAAATTTAATAAAAGTTTGATTATATAAAAAGACAATTTAATTAAATTAATTCAAGAATATTAAATTCAAAATCTAAAGCTTATTATAATAAAGTTTATAAATCTTATTAATTCTTATAAAGAGACTTATAAGACTATAAATATAAAGGATTAATATGTAATATAATATGTAAAAGGCGCTTATATTATTATAATCTGTCAATTTAAATCCTTTTATAATTTATTCTTTACGACTTAAGTAATAGACTTATAAAAAGCAGACATTAAATAATTTAATAAACGTATTTAATAATAAATCGACAATACGACGAAAAGACTTATTTTTATATTATTAAATATAAATTCTCTTAATTTATTAATATTTATAAACGCCTCTTTTATTAATAATAAAGACTTGTTATTATAAATCGGCTTTATAATCATATTTATAAATTGAAATCAGTTTATAAATATACTTTATTAGTTTTTAATTAAATATAAATAAATAATCCGTAATATATTAACTTTTAAATTATATATATTAGTTTATAACTTTAATATAAAAGCCGTAATTAAATTGACGATTTAAAAGATCTTATAATTAAAGCAATTATTCTTAGTCTTATATATTGATTTAAAGTTTTTTTACGACTATTTAATTAAATTAAATACGATATAAAAGAAGAGACTAATAATAGATTTAATGTATTTACGTCAAGTTTATAAATGACGCGAGATTATTAAAGTCAAGTAGATTAATAATAGAGATAATTTAATAAACGTTATAATTAAAGCAAAATTATATCAAACTCTTAAAAACTTAATTAATATAAATAAACTTGATTTAAAAGTCGATAAGTGAATAAAACGAGACTAATAAAGTACTTATAGTTTATTTATAACTCGTTAAAAGGTTTTATAATTCATTTATAAACTGTAAATAAAACTTATGGCCAATTCGAAGTATTATTTAAATCGTAGTTTAAAGAATAATTTAAAGAGAGTTTTTTATATTTTTTTTTTATATTTTACGATTTTATTAAAGTGATTATAAAGACTATATATAAGTGGTCTCATTTTCAAATATTGTCAATATATAATCACTCTTATAATATTGAGTGCACTGACTCTTTAATTACGAAGTATTGATTAATTAAAAAGACGTATTAATTTCAATATATATAAACTATATAACTCACTTCAATAAAATCAATAATTATTAATCTTATAAAAATATATAATATTATTCGTATTCCGTGTTTTAAGACCCGACTATTCTATATATTATTAAAATGATATAAACAATTTTTAAAGTATTTAAATATAATTTTAATCTTTTATATAAATAGAAATTTAAAGACTATTTTAATTTTAAAGCTTTTTATAATATAAAACCGGGTTCTAATAATAATATTTCTAATTATAATAATATTATTATTATAAATCCAATAAATTTAAACTTAATTTTAATAATTGTTTAAAGACTTATTTTAATATTATAAGTAATTAAAATTTCAAACTTTAAGACTATATTAAAAGAAATATAATTGACTTTTATTTTAATATTAAGTATTACTCTTATATCAATGAGTTTATCTCTATTTATTAAAGTAATAATAACTTTAAATATAAGAGAATAATAACTGTAAATATAAGAGAATAATAACTTAAATAATTAAAGAAGTTTTTAATAATTAATAAATTAACATTTATAATTTATAAATCGTTAATTTTATATAATAAGTCTTTTAAGTCGATAAATT
>Ga0302221_10001254_pt1 | contig 16626 bp, 2 predicted proteins | sample II_Palsa_E2_1_FD_193517 | JGI IMG/M metagenome (GOLD analysis project Ga0302221, IMG submission 193517) | Peat permafrost microbial communities from Stordalen Mire near Abisko, Sweden - II_Palsa_E2_1 | ecosystem: Environmental > Terrestrial > Soil > Palsa > Peat permafrost | place: Sweden... | reverse complement strand
TATTAATATTATTATTATAGTAATACTATTTTTATTGCAACACTCGACTAGTTCTTGAAATTATTTAATATTATTATATAATAAACTAGTTAAATATTTAAATGTAATAACTAATTTATATCTTTAATTATATAAGCTTAATATAAACTATAATATTATATAGTCGAAAATAGTGCTCGTCGATCTCGGGGGTCTTAAGTTACGCGGCTAGCAAAGCCTTAGTAGCCTCCTTATATTTAAGTTCCGTATTAATAACTTTAACTAAGTCTTGCTAATTACTTATAGCTAATTACTTAAGCTCTTTATTTTATATTATAAGGTCTTCTTGCTATTATATCGCTTCAGCTCCCTTTTTTATTATTACTTTAATCTCTTATTACTCTTATTTAAAAGCTTAAGCTTATAATATATAAAAGCTTAAATTTATAGCGCACGAAATCTTATATCTTTTATAAATTATTACTAATAAAAATAATATATATAATTAAAGCAATAAAGGTAGTAGGCATAGTAAATATAGTGGATATAGTAAGTGTAGCATAGTAAGTGCAATAAGCGTAATAAGGGCAGTAAGTATAGTGAGTATAGGATTTTGTGCGCTATTTAAGCTTTTATTTGCTATAAATTTAAGCTTTCATGCGCTATAAGTGATTTTGCCGGATTTTATTGCTTAAATTTACTATTATCGATAATTATCGATAATTATCGGTTATCGACTAATTAGCGCAATACGTTATTAATATATTATCGAGCTTATTAATGCCCATATTATATAAAGCTAAGTAATATCCGATAACTTTATTTATATACTTTATTTAACTTCTTTAATATGTATAATCTTTAAAGCTACTAACTAGCTAATAGTTTGCTTATTTTGCTATTTTCCCTTAAGTTTAAATAGCTCTTTGCGCACTAGGATATCGTATAAAAGTTGTAACTTTAATATTATCGAAGCTATAATTTGCTACATTTTAAGCTATCTTATCTTATTCCCGATTAAAACCCGCTTTTTGTACCTTTGCAAAGTAAAACTAGCTTAAGAGATCTCTTTAAACTTTCCCCCTTTAATTTAAATACTTTTTAAGTAATTAATTTTCTTTCGGAATAGCAATTTTTTTGCAATTTTTTATTAGTGCAAAGGACTTGATAAAGCCGAAAGATTTGCGCTTTTACTTTTATTAATAAAGATTTTGCTAAAAGCTTAAAAGAGAGCTAATTATAGCTTATAAAACCTCTATAAAGCTTTTAATATGCGGATATATGTTAGCCTTTAAACCTTAACTTGCAAGTAAAGCTATAAAATAAGCTTATTAATGCTACCCTAATAATGTAATGCGATAATAATAATTATAAGGCTAATGCTTTACTAGAAAGTTTAAGAGGATATCTTCTTCCCTTGCGTCTTAATTGTATAATTAAAATTTTGATTAAAAACATTTAATAAGGGTTATATCTAGTTTAAAGCTATAAGTAATAGCTATAAGAGAACTTTACTAATTTAAGGGTTTAAGGATAAAAAATTTTATTTGCTTAAATTATAAAGCTAAGCGCTTCGCCTATTTTATCATTTAATATAACGTTTAAAGCTTTGCTAAAGTTTATGCAATAACTCGGTATATAACCTTATTACTTGCAAGCATATTACTAGCTCGGCTAAGCTAATCCTTCTTAGACCCGGTCTTTAGTAAAAGCAAATACTTTATTACTTTAAAAGCTATTAGTTATTATCTCGCTTATAGCACTAATACACTTTATTTAAATTAACTTATTTCGGGTATAGCCGAATTAAATAAATAAATAAATAATTTTATTAGATTATATTAGCAATTTATTAGCTATAATAGCATTTAAGCGCTTAGCATATAAAATAAAGTTTAGAAATTTTCTTAATAAACTAGCAAGAAGATCTTTACAAATATAAATACCGACGTAATATCTAATTAACATTAAGCTTAGCTATAAGCTCTTTATAGTTAGCTTAACGGCTTATATTAAATTTAAAATATTTATTAAAATAATAGCGCGCTCGATATTAATAATAGCATTACGCCCTTTATAAACGTCGTTAATAATAACCCTTTACTTAATAGCTAATATTAGTAGTTCTTATTTATATAATTATAAGTTATTACAATTATATTTATAACTATTACTTAAATTATAAATTCGCTTGCCGCTAGTACTATAACTACTATAACAATTATATGCCCGAATAAGGTATATACTCCCCTTACCCTCTTCTTTGCTTAAGCAAAATCGAGTCTTAAAATGTTAAGGGATAATATAGCAAGCTTATATAAATAATACCCCCCTTTACAAGCAACAAGCAACCGGCTCCGCTATCTTCGACATTATAATTAACACCTTTACTTTTATTATAACTATAATAATAATATAAACTAATAATATTATCCTTATATTTATTAAGTATATAACTATAAATCTTTACTTTTAATTATATTATAAGATATTTTTACTCTTAAGATATAATATATCTTTCGAGCAAGCTAAAAGTAGCTTATAAAATAATATTTTAAAATATTTTCCTTATTAAGCAATATTAACTCCGAAATTATCAAGTTTATTACCTTTTACACTTTTATCACTTAAGTCTTTATAGCTACAACTACAAATATAGTCGTTTCGGTTTTTATTACAACTTATAATAGCATTAGTTTAATAGCTAAAGCACCGGGAATTATTGCTATTAATACTTAAAGTGCGCCGACAAGTATTATTATAACAACTAAGTAAAGTGCTACAAATATATTTTAATTATATATTATTTTTAATCTTCTTTTCTTAGTAATTTTTGTCATTAGTTTAATAATATTATTTTAAAGAACTATAAGTATTAAAAGGGCAAGGAGTTTAGTTTTTACAAGTTAGCTTAAATAACTCGAGGCAATCTTGTAAAGGATTTAAACTTAAAAACTAAAAGATAATTAATAGATTATAAAGTTAAGTTAAAGGCTAATAGCTAAGTATAAGTAAAAGATAATTTAGTAAGTAACACTATACTAATTATATATAGCATGCAAGAAGTTTAATTTACTTAATTTATATGCAAGTAAATAAATATATAATTATATCCTTTAACCTTCTTCTTCTTTAATATTATTACTTTTATTATTTAATCCTTTAAACCTTAAAGCTTTTAAAATAATACTATTATAAGCCGTCTTATAAACTCTTAAGCTTATATATTAGCTTAGCATTCGAAGCTATCTTTGCCCTTTATTTAAAAAAATTTATAGCAAGCTTAAGCTCCTCGAAGCTATACCTTTTATATTCTTTACTTTAAACTCCCTCTTAAACACTAGAAAGGAAAAATAATTAAAAATTAAATCGAGCAAATTATTTTAATTATAAAGCATAAGCGAAGTTTAAAAGCGAGGTACCGAGGAATAAATTAAGTACTAAGAAAGAGTTATAATTTTCTAGTCGATTTGCCGATTTAAATTATCTTATTAAAGGTAAAAGGTTAATTTCTTTATTAAAAGGCAATTATTTGAATTTTAAGGGGTTAAGACGGAAGAGGGGCATAAAGGAGGATTAAGAGGGCATATAAGAGGGGGGAAGAGATTAGGCCGAATATAAAGATAAAGAAGAGTAAGAAAGAAGGCTTAATTAAAAAGATATTAAAGAATAATATTCCTTTATTTAATAATTGTTAATTTGCTAAGTAAGGAGGAAATAAAGATAAAGATAAAGGTAGTTATTAATAAGGAGGTAAAAGGGGAGTTATAATAATAAGCAATACTTCTTTGCATAAAAGCTTTAAAATTAATGTTAATTTTATCTTACTTTATAAATTATAAATAACTTCTTATAAATGTGTTTACTTGTTAATAACCTTACTAGTTATAATTTAGGTAGCACTTAAAATCTTCCCCTTTTTTTGCCCTTTAAAAATATATACTTAAAAACTTGTTTTTAACAATTTCGATTTCTTAAAAAGTCTTAATTGCTTAATAGCTATAAGTTTTCTTTTACTAAGATATCGGGATTATATAAGATAAGGATTATATATATACTTATCTTATAAGTTTTATAATTTCGTTAATTAATTAAAAATTTGTTTATTTTTATTAAGTAATAGTAATATATTTTTGTTAAATAGTAAGCAACTAAGCATATTATATTTAGCTCTTTAAATATTTATTAATATTAAACTAAAGCTTATTTCTTTATCCCTTTTCCCTCTTCCTTCTTTTTTGTCTTTTATAACTCTTATTCTTTTAATTATATGCTTTCCTTTATTAGAGAGTAATAAGGTTTAGCCGATTAATAATATTACACTTTACGTCCCTTTAATAGCACTAAGATGTTAGAAAGACACTATTAAAAGTAGTAATACGCCCTTTTATAAGTTAATAGTAATAATATACTTAATTTTATTATAAATACTTAATGCAAAGAGGCTATACCCCCTAAAAAATAACTATGCTAATTACTTTATTAGATAACTTTAAGTTAATATTACATATTAGAAAGAATTTATAGCCCGGCATTATAAATTATTATTACATTTAAGCTAAAGATTTTAGCTTTACATTTTCTATTTCCACTTTTAAACTTAAGTATATAAGGTTTTCAATTAAGCTATAATTAAGCCGGCTAAAGTATATAGTAGTATATACTTGGTTCCCCCCTTAATAGCCTTAAATAGAGATTAAGCTTACTAAAATTAGCCCGGATTATTTAATATTATTTAGCGACTACTTTTAAAGTTAATTAACTAATATAAGACTTATACTTGTTTATATTATAATATAATATTTTAAATATAAGTTAATAATGCAATTAAAATTTAATTATAACTAGTTATAAGAGAATAATATAAGTTAATTGCGCCTCCTTTTATCTTTAAGCAAATTGCGTTATTATATAATTAGTCGGTATTTCCTTATTTAAGCGATAAGTAACTTTAAAGCAATTAAGGCAACAAGGGCGCTTATCGCTCTTATTACTCTTATTATTTTGTTATTACCTAGTAAGCTTCCTTTTCACGTGATTACTTTATTAAGCTATATCGCTTATAATAGCTTTTAATCCAATTATTTGTATGCTTTTTGCAAGTTATATTATTGTAATACGAAATAAATTAAGAAATTTTATTTAACCGGTTAATTAATTTACAAGTGCCTAGTAAAAGTGCACTAAAGTCTTTTGTAAAGTTCTTTTATTAATATTTGAACCCTTATTTTAGGTTTTTGAAGTATTTCGAGCTTATTACTATCTAGACTACTATCCGATTAGTTAAACTAGGCATTGCTAAGGCCCGTGGCTTAAACTTTATTTTAAGCTTAAAAGGTTTTAAAGCTTTAACGATAAGAAATTTAGTTATGCTCGATAATTGGCTACTCTTAACCGCAACAGCTTCAAGTAAAGCATTAGCAATAGCGCTCTTATAGCATAAAGCAATTGCCCTTTTTACATTTAACTAAATCGACTATTTAAATAAGTATATAATAAATTTCAAGTCTAAGCTTGTTCTTTACTTTACTTATAGCTTAAATCGGGGTTTAAAGGTTTCCTTTAAAAGCTATTATACAATTGCGTAAATATCTTTAATAATAGTTTATTAGCTAGCCCTTATATAATTATTATTAAAGATGCAATAATTCCCGGATTACGCTTTGCTATATTTGTCCTCTTATCTTATTTATTAAGCAAAATAAAGTTTTTGTCTTATAATTTATTACTTTTACTTATACTTATTTTAATAATCCTTCCTTTATTTATATAGCTATAAAGCTAGCGCAAAAACCGATCTTATCCGCTAACTTATGCTTATAAAGTATTTTATTAGCGTTATAATAAAACAAATCTTATTTATATATATAAGCAATATTAATACTTCTATTAAATCTTAGTTTTAGCTTAGCGTTAATAAGCAGTTTTATATCTAAAAAGCCGAGTAAGATTAAATTAGCGCAAAACTAGCTAATATTGCGGTCGGTTTAAATATTCCCTCGGATTAATTAATAATTTCCTTTAAAATAATAAGTAATACAATTAATAAATGTGATAATGCTATTATTAACTCCTTACTCGCTATATAAAATCTTATAAGCAAGCTTAAACTTAGAAACTATAAAATTAAAGAAGGTCTTTATAGTTACTAATAACTTTAATATTAATATAAACTCGTTATTAAGAGGTTCCGGCTCTTAGTAGTAAAAACTGTCTCTTAAAAGTGCCTATTTAATAGTTTTTACTATTGCTTTAATAGTAGCCTTAAACAATAGCTTAATAATCTATTTATAAAACTAGTTTTATTAGAAAAGAGCAATTCTTATATTTATATATTCTAATTTTACTCCCCTTAAAATACAATTATAAAGCTAAAATGTAATCTAAAAGCGTAAATACCTTTTAAACAATTTAAGCAAGTAATCCTAAAAACTATTAAACGCCTCTCGGATATTATTATAAAAGTAAAAAACTTATATTAGATTTATTTGTAAAAACTTGAGCATCTTAGAAAAAAGATTAATAAATAGTTAAATAAGGAGCTTTATTTGCCTTATTAATAAGTTAAGTACTTCTTTAAATAAGATAGTCGCGGTTTTATGCTTAATAGCTTAGTTTATAAGCTATTCGAGTGCATCTAGAATAAGATATAAGCGGCTTTAAAGTATTACTATAATTATTTTCTTATTGCTACTATTATTAAATAAATTTTAAAGCTAGTTAATAACATTAAAGCTTAAGTTATTTGTTTCTTATAGCTTTTATATAATATTATAATAGATATAAGGATTTAAATCTTAAAGCAATCTTGCTAATATTTAAAGTATTTGCAAAGGTAAGCTAAATTAATTAATAGTAAGAGATTTGACCACAAATTGCTTTATTTTATAATTACTAAAACCCGAGTCTTACTTATTTTAAACTCGGTTAAAGAGTTAGCCTCATTTGTCTATTATCGGGTTTAATAAGATATAGCAATTAAAAGTTAAATTAGCAATGCTTAAAACGATTTCGTTTATTATTATTAAAGGTCTTTACAAAGCTATAATAATCTTAGAAAGATTATTAAAATAGCTTCGGAGTATATTTTTAATTAATTTATAAATTTCGAGTTATAAAGAAGAGTCTATTTTAAGCTACTTTAGCATAGCACTTAAATAGCTTCTTTAAAGCAGTTAATTTAATAGTCTATTAATACTTTATATTGCTTATCTTACTAGTAAGCACCTAAAGCGTCTTTTATAAAGTCTTTTAAAGTAGCATTTTCCGCAAGGTCTTTTAAGGAAGCGTCTTTTATAAAGGGTTTCAAGGAAGCTTTATTTAACTTTAACTATTTAATTAGTTATTTAATTTTAGCGCTTTAAAAGTATCTTAAATAATAAAGAGCGTATAAAAGATGCTTTCTTAAGAGTAATAATGCTTTACTTATAATAAAAGGAGCTACCTTATTAAGTATCTTTGTTTATTCTTTTAAAGCTTAAAGTCCTTTTAGCTTTTTAAGGGTAATAGTAATAAAATCTCGTATTATCTTTGCTTTAAACCTATTCGAGCTTAGTGTTTCAGTTAAAAGGTCGTATTTTATAGTAAGATTTATAAAAAGACGTAAGAGGCTATTCGAAATAAAGCTTTTATACCTTATTGCTTTAAAGAGAGCTATACTTGTTAATTTGTATCATTTTAACGCTATTAGCTTTTTAAGTAGTATCTTTAAAAATAATTTATAGCTAGCGATAACCGAATCCGGCAACTTGTAATAATAATGCTTTTATTTAATAAAAAGCTAATTATTTAGTCTTTACTTTAAATCTTTTTAATAATTTGTGTCTAATTAATACTTGCATTTGTTTAAACTTTTTATAGTCAAGTAAATATGCTATATACTTATAATATCTTATAGTTTAAATTTTAATAAATTTATAAATTCTTTCGGATTTGGGACAAGACCTGCTATAAAACTTTAAACGACCTTAAATTATAAATTATATTTATAATATTAAAGATATACGAGAATATTAATACTATTATAGACTAAATACTAAGCTGCAAAATATTCTTAAAATATAAAGTAAAAAAATTGGTAATATTAATACTTATTTTATAAGTAAGACTAAAGAATTAAAAGTTTTTAAATATTTCTCTTTAAACTTAAAGGTAAAGATTAACTAAAGTTCTTTTAATGCCAAATAACTTAAGCTATTTCGATTTTTGCTATCTTTTGCATTTTTATTACTATTATTTTAATTGCTAATTTTTTAAAAAGTCTAATTTTAGCGCTAAGAACCCTCTCGAGTTGCAATATATTATAAAGGCTTGCAATTATCTTAGTTATAATAAGTTGCTTGTAGTTAATTTTGTTAAGCTTTAGCATATCCTTTTGCTATAGCAAATATAAAATAGCTTAATATAATAAAGTAATAATCGGCAAGGTTTGCTCTTTATTGTTATTAGTCTCCTTTTTATCCTTGCTACTTGCTTTATGCTTGCCTTAAAAGTAGCAAAGTATATCTAAATAAATAAGAATCTTAATAATATTTTTAATAAAGGGCTATAAGTAATAAAGGCAATAGATTTTGTCGGATGTAATGCTCGGGATAAAATTTGTATTATTAAGATACGCATTAATGCTGCAATTACTAAGGCTTATAGCATTTAGCTTTAGCTTTATAAGCACACCTAAAATGCTATTAAAATAGGATTATAATATTATAATAACCTAATTTCGCTTAATGATTTGCTTGAGCAAGGCTTTAAGTTCTTATTGCTTCGATAATGCTTTATTTAAGCTATTTAAAATAATTAAAGACTTGTAATTGTCGTTTTTTTGCTGCTATAGATTTTCCTTACTTAAGAGCATTGCCTCGAGAATAGTGTAGGGGGGCGGACCTCAGCCAGAAGAAACCCTACAAGAACGATACCAGGAAACCAAGCAATGGAACAACAAGCAAAACGCATATGTAAAACTAAAGCAACAATAAAAGAAAGAACTAAAGCATGTACGCGTAAATCAAGAAACAGAAACGGAACTATAAGATTAGCAACAACTGTGTACGATTATTAGGTGCAAAAGTAAGTATAAATTAAGTATAAAGTGAAGTGTGCGCAGCTACAGAAAATAGCAATTATACCCCCCATTCTAGTCACGTGTAGCACTAACTGAGAACCTCTGAAACCCCTCTAAAATCGACAGAAATCAACAATCCCCTTGGCACCCCGCCACAATAGTCGATATTTTATTTCCTTGCAAATTAGCCTTAAAATACTTATTAAATAAAAGCTTTGCTAAAGATTTGCGTGTCTCGAGTTTAGCTATCGACAATTATATAACTACTTTAAACTAGTCTTGCAAGTTTTTGTTTAAATAATACTTATATATTATGCGTTTGCTTAATATTATTTTTCTAATTCCGGATTTCCCTCAAATAATAATGCGCTTTAGTTAAACGAGTTAGCCCTTAATCCTATTTTCGATAAGATATTCTTTAAATAGTAACTATATTAGGACTATAGCCCTCGAAATTCTATTATCTTCTATTAGATTATTATAGCTAAGTCTAGTAGCTAGTTTTAGCTTAATATCTTGCAAATTAGTTATTAGAATGTCTTTAACTAGCTACTTTATAAAATTGTTTTTTACCCTTAAATGTAATTTTAATATATCTCGAATATTATTTAATATAACTAGTTTATTACTTAAGTATTATCTAAAATCTTTAATGCTTTATAAAGCTTTATTTATCTTAATTGCTACTTCTTTAAGGTAATCTTCCTTTTTTTACCTTTGCTTTTTTAATATAATAATTAATTTAACTAAGTAGTCCTTTATTGCTCGAATTAAATAGTAATAACTTTATAAAGTTTCAAACTTTAAAAGGATATTAAGAAAGTGCTAATATTTGCTATCTCCCGGTTAAAAGGACAAATAAATTTATATACTTTTAAAGTGTAAAAAGGTTAAGTCTTATTTAAAATTATTATCTTATTTCTTATACCCGAATAGGAATATCGGAATTGTAAATAAGCTATTAAAGCTTCCTTTACATTAATTTCAAAAGTTTATAAGGCCGGTCTTAATAAGCATATAATAAAATTTTATATTTATAGCTTATTTATATTTCTCTTAAATAGTATAGATTTTGCTATATTCCTCTTGCTAAAGCACTATATTAAAGTCCTTATACTTATTACAAATAGTCGAGAGAGCTTCGGAATATATCTAGTTATTAAGCTTATATTTGCGCTTAGCTTTTATATAATTTATAAAAAGCTTAAAATAAAATACTAAAATATAATTAATATTATAATTATACTAGCTAGTAAGGAGCAAGCAAAGCTAGTTATTAAATATGTCGACACTTGCACTAGTATGCTATAAAGCATATATATAGCAATATTTATATAGCGATTTGTCCGAGTTTATATCTATTAAAAGTCTTTAAAACTAGTATATATATTCTCTGATAATACTAGCTTATGCATTACGCGCAAGGGATAAACTATAATAAGCGTAAAGGACGAAAACTTTAGTAAGTCTTGCTGCAAAACTAGCTCTTTTAAAGTGTTAAGAATCTTCTCGAATGCTTTCTTAAGCAAGGGATCCTCTACTTTAAGACCTTAAGTCCTTGCTACGGACAAGGCTAGAGCTAATTGTCCTTAAGCAAACATCTCGATAGTAGTAAAATATGCTATATTGCAGCTACGAGGCTAAAGCTATGCGTTATTAGATAAAGTAGCGTAATATCGAAGATTTAGCGGATTGTAAATATTATTAGGTACTAGTATAATAATAAAAATTTGTAAGCTAAAACACGGGGCGTAAAAGTTGTTCGACAAGCGCTAAGTTGTCGGGCGTCGCAACTAATTAGTTTACCCCTCTTAATAATATATTATATATATATATTATTTTAAGAAATCTTAAGCGTAAATATATACTTTAATAAACTCGATTGCCGAAGCCTTATTTTAGACTTTGCATAAAAGCATGCTTAAATAAGCGCTTATAAAGTTATAAGAGTATAAAAAGAAACGTGTATTTGTATTTGCAGCTTTGTCTTAAAATATTAAATAAGTAAAGCTAAGCTGCATTAGCGAATCTTGTAAGGTTAAGCATAGCCCCGCTAGCATGCAAATATATCCCGAGGACTACTTACATTGCAGCCTTTCCGGCAGCTTATAAATGGGACAATTACATGCATTGCTTGCCTTTATTCCCACTTGAGGGTTAAGCCTCTAATATTTCTATACGAGCCGTAGGGCCTCTTATGCAAAAGTGCTACCGATACGATCCTAGTAAGCGTTGCAAAGCTTTATGTAAGGTTAGTAGCAGTTTCTCTTTAAGCGTAAAAGCATTTGTTAAAATTACGAGCATGCGAAAGGATAGAATGGTAAAATCATGATGAAAATGCGAGTAGCAATAATTCAATTGATGATATTGTATTTAGGCTAAAGTGCATAAGTTATCAAGTGCGCCCGGCGCACTAGAGGGTAAATATAAGGTTCCTGGATAACTTAGCATAGCTGAAACACCCTAAAATTTAATAGCATTTCTATTATCTCGGCATAGCATGGAAATTGTTACAGCGAAAACCTTGCCTAGTTCCCATTTAAAGGCTAGCAAGCTATTTATCACACTTGCTAAGCTATTGCAAATTTTAAATAAGGTTTTTGAAGCGACAAATATATTTAAAGATAGCATTTATGAATTCGAAAGCTAAATTGCGTCTTAATTGCTACTTACTTAAAACCCGCTAAACTTAAAGCCTTAAAAAGATATTAAAGATAATAATATAATAATATTATAGTTTTTAGCTTAGCAAGATATATTACTATTTACTTATTTCGAGGATAATGCCCGGTTATAGCTCCTAGTTAATCTTGCCCTTATTATAGCTTATCTTTAAATAAAGCGCTAGCAATTTAATACTTTTAACGCATAAGATATTAGCGCTCTCTAAGAAGTAATATACTAAGCATTTATTAGCAACTAATTTGACCCTTTGCTATTAAATGCTTTTTATAGCATATATAATTATTATATAATTCCTTTCTATTTTCTAGAAGCTAAACTTAGAAACGGCTATAAGTTATATAAAGTTTATATTTAGCTATTAGATAATTAGCGTAAAGACTTAGATTTTAGTATATATTCTTGCTAATATATAAACTAAAGCTTAATACTTATTAGTAAGGGGCAATATAATATATTTAATATATAAACTAACTTACTTGCTAAACTTGCAACTTATAATAAGCTTATTAACTAATTGCTTTTATATAAAGGCTTTAATGCATCTCTTAATAAGGACTAAGTTTGTCCTTCTTTTCGGATAAAGAGATAATTGCCCTAAGCAACTTAAATTTAATCGCATTTCCATTTATTAAATATAAGTTATAGCATTAATAGCAATATATAATATATGCTTAAAGTGCTACCGGATATTATATACGCTAATCTTGTTGTCTTTTATTATAGTTCCGTAGCTAATACTTGCAAGATTATATTAAAAGTTATATAAATTAATTAAATAAATTATTTTATAGCATTACTAGCATCTTTAATATATGCTATTTAGTCTTAGCAAATGTTATATAAGGAAAGCAAGTATAACACTAGATATTCGGAGATAAAAGAAGCGCTTTATATCTTTAATAAAGCGCTTAAACTTTACAAGAATATTAAAAGCTTTTTAAATCTATTTTATTACGCTAACTTAGTTTATATAAAGCTCGAATTTACAAATAGATGCCTTAGCTAATATGAAATAGCAAAATTTTATTTGCAAAAGGCCCTTAAAGAGCTTAAGCTTAACTAGTATCGACTTAAGTTAAGTAAAAAGCTTAAAACTATATATTATACTATAAATTAACTTTATAAAGCAAAAGTCGCGTTCTAAATGCAATATAAGATTGCTTAATAGCTCGACAATAAGAATATTATATATTAAGCTATTAGCAATTTAAGTATAATCAATTATTAGCTTTCTTAATAAGACTTTGATTTTAAGCTTTTAAAGCTAGCAATTACTTAGCTTAAAGAATAAGTTAATTGCGCGAGACAAATTTTAAATATTTTAAAGCAAGAAAATATAAAAGCTAAAGAGAAAGCTGCTTAGCTAAAGTAAGCTATAATTTAAATTGTTTATCGCTTTACTATATTGCTTAAAGAAAGACAAAAGAGCTATAAAAGCAGCAAAAGAATTATAAAGCATTAAAATTTTGCTAAAAGATTTTATTATATAGCTATTTTACACTTTTTCTATAAATAAGCACTATTATATAACAAGTAGCGCTTAATAGCGCTTAGCTATTTGAACTTATTATAAGCTTATACGCCGGCTATTGCCCTTTGCAAAGAACTATTAAAGGAAAATCGTTAATATTTAAAAGAGCTAGTCGAGGCTAAAGTTAATATAAGCTATATTAACGAGTACAAATATTTAGCCTTAGACTATATAGTTTTCGGGCAAGATTTAAAGATAAAAGCGTTTATTATTAAAAGACTTTATTTGACTATTAAGCAAGATGCTAACGGCAAGATTGCTTAGATTCGAATAAAAGCAAGACTCTAAAAAGGCTATTACAAGCTCTTTTAAGACAAAATGCGGCTAATCCTCTTAGGCGGCGGGGTATATGCCTTACAAAAACTTTATCTTAAGTATATAAGCATACTAGTAATAATATATTAAAGTAAGGGTACTATAAGGTTTAACACATTTAAATACTTATAATATCTAAACTTCTTTTATATAAGTAAACTTCCGCGATATAATAATAGCTTTACTAAAGACTTGCAATTAAAACTTCGCGTAAGACTAATAGCGGAATTTATAATATTTGTTTTTTATAAGTAAATTAATATAATTAATTAAAGTTCTTTGCCGGATAATAAAGAAAATTTGTAATATAAATAAAGGGTTATTACTCTAAATAAATTGCTCGATTTTAATTTATAGTTATATTACGATAAGATAAGTATTTAGCTAATAAGTTAATAGTTTAAGTAGTTAATTGTTTTTAATAAGAATTAGCTTTAACGAAAGCGTAAGACTATATTTATATTAACTAAAACGACTTAGTCTTAGGCGTAATTGCGCTACCGATGCTCCTTGCTTAATGCGATGTAGTTATTAGCTTTGTCGATAAAATATACTATAACCGCATATAATGCGTAATAAAAGTATTTTTAATATAAACGCTTAGAAAGTTATACTTATTGCATGAATAATATAAGCATATCCCTTAACTTGGGTATATTAGAGGCTTAACGCTTCGGCTTAAGCTATTAGACTTTAGTATTACTCTTAAGACTAAAGCATTATTATATAAAGAAGATTGCTTAAAGATTCTATTTCTAAAATAATAGATTAAGCTTTTGCGGTGAAAGAAGGTCGCTTTTAGGGCTATATGAGTTCTCGGGTCTTTATAGTAATTAATTAAACCTAGGGTAGTTAGCCGAAGTAAATGTACCCCTTCTTTAACTTTAGTCCCCTTTTAGCTTTATGCCGCCCGTTTACAAGCAGACTAGCTTTTAGATTTTAGTAATCGAGCTCTTAAGCATAAACAATAACATATTATACTAAAATTAAGCTACTAATCCACTTGTGCAAGGCCTGCTAGCCCCTATCGCGACCAAAAAGCCTTAAAGCTAACAACCTCTGCGAGCCTCTTATACGAAAGTAGTTAGCAAAAATGATGACTAAGCTCGGAATTTACCCTACCACCCCGCTCTATCCCTTCTCTTTTTGCTCTTTATCCGGAAACCAGCTTTATAAATCGACTCTACAATGGCCCGCGTGCATAAAACTAGTCAAATTGAGCACCAAACTCCTAAAGAGGCTTGATTTTGTGCTCTAGTTGAAGATGCAAGGTAGGGACAAGAGAGGGCTGCTCGCAAGCTCAAAGTCCCTTAATTTATAGCTACCAAATAACTTAAACAGGTTAACGGGAGACGGACTAGCAAGCATAAAGAATAGAGACCTTGTTTGATCGACAAGAAGATATTAAATAAGATTCTACATGGTAGTAGACCCTCTTACAAATAATTAAGGCAATTTACAATATTTGGGGCAACAAGTTGAGGATCAATTACTTAAATAAGTGGATTAACATGTTGCTAGATTGAATGAAAGAGGTTATTGCACAAAAAGGAGGTCTAACACGCTGGTAATTCAAGTTTTTTGGAGGGTGGTAGGATATGGTGGGGTAGCTAGGGGAGTTTATGCTTATTTATCATTTATGCAAACTACTTTCGTATAATATGCAATTGGCTACTTGTTTGTGCATAGTAAGGTGCACTAGCTGCGCTTGCCTATTTTGACTGCTCTTATAGGCTATTGTAAAATTAATATGCTTAAAATTTCTACTAGCAAATTGAGAGTGCTCTTTTTAATAGGGTGTTCTTAGAAGGGTTTACTTAGCAACAAACTAAATTTAGGAAAGAATTACAGATTTTGAATATAATAATTAATTAAAAACTAACTATAAAGTATTTTGCTTTAAAAACTCGGTGCATTTATAGATTCTAATTAGTTCTTAAATAATTGCAAGGACTTTCTCTTATAATTAGATGCTAAACTTATAAAATAGAAATTTTTGGTGTTAACGCTCTAAAAATAGCAGTTTTAGAAATACTTTTGTAGACAAAAAATATTTATACAAATAAGATCAAGTAAAAGATGCACTTTTTATTTAATTTTAAGGTAGTTAGTTGAGTAAAATTTCGGTGTTTCCAAGTAGTAATTCTTTTTTAAGTTTAGTTTGTTGCTAAGTAAACCCTTTTAAAGCAAGGAAATGCTAAAGGACACTATGCATATAATATAATAGTTCTCGCTTAATTTGGTGTTCTAACCCCCTAAAACAGCGACCTAACTTACCCCGATTCGGGGGTTAGGACACTACTACCTTGACTCTAGAAGTAATCTCAGTCGTGGTGTTTGCCCCCTTGGGTTTGGCGTCCGCTGCATCAAGCAAGGTGTATGCATATGCTAGCCTTAAAACAAAGGGGTTAATGCTACTAATTACCGCGCTAGCAGGGGCTTAAAAGAGGACAATAGCTTTATGTAAACAAGTTAAAAAGCTATTGTATAATAATTATAAACGCGTATTTACTAGTTTTAAGGAATAGCTATTGTAAATAAGGGCAAAGGTTTACTAAAATATAAGTAAACAAACAAATTATAGCCTTAAAACACGTAAAAACACATTAAAAAAGCATATATAATTAGTTTTAATTGATTATAAAAGCGTAAATCTAATTAAGATTAGCTTTATAAATTATAAGCGCTATACGGTAATATATATACCAAAGTAGCAGAAGCAAATACGATGTAAAAGAAAAGTTATTATCATTGTACATTACAACGACTTTTATTTATACCTTACAAGCGAGGGTAGTTGATTTGCCGGCATAGCCCGCCTATACTAGTCTAGAATCGATTCTAGTATCGATAATATCGATACCTTACGATTTTAGCATCGATTCTTATCGATACCGCTTATCTAGAAAATCGAAGCCAAGCCTGCGCTAGCTATCCAAAACTCTACGTTCTTTTTTAATAGTATATATATAGCAGGTGTTGTGAGTAAGTACACGCGCGGTTGTTAGAGTGCTTTTTGGATTATGATTTGGATTAGATTTAAAAAAATGCGCGC